>Ga0126342_10019814_pt1 | contig 11383 bp, 11 predicted proteins | sample Cyp1metagenome_FD_92528 | JGI IMG/M metagenome (GOLD analysis project Ga0126342, IMG submission 92528) | Coral microbial communities from Lord Howe Island, Old Settlement Bay, Australia - Cyphastrea 1 metagenome | ecosystem: Host-associated > Invertebrates > Cnidaria > Coral ... | reverse complement strand
TACATAGAAATCATGGTGTATGTAGTCTTTATAGTGCATATAGTGCATATAGTGCATATGTATCGATAATTAGAATGGATATACTATATGTAATATAGAGTGTATGTGTGGTGTATATATATATATATATATAAACATTGTGATTATCCAACATGGTCACCTTCTCCTGTCAGGTCAGTTTGGACAAACTTCATGCCTGCCATAGGCATTGGCTCAGGGAGCAGGTTGGTTGTGGGCGGAAGAGGGTTCATGCCTTGATCCGACCGGAGTGACAGGGTCACCTTTTGAATTGCTTGCTGGCGTGGCGTGCCAGCCCTTTCGAGTGACAGTTGTCATCAAGGGATTTCTGCTGAGAACAGCATTGTGGTGAAGCGACAAAAAGGAAAGAGAGCATTGGGACCTTGTGAGGTCATTTGCTTGGGTTTGGAGAGGTAACACCAATTTTTCCGGAGGTTGTTACTATCCACAGTTTTCCAATTTTCTACAACAGTGCTTGGGTCAGAAACCTCTTTGGATTGGAAGTTGTTTCAACAGCTACAGGGTGCTGCCAATCATATTGGTAGCGGAGCTCCGCAAAGGAGCATCCAGGGAGCATGTCCGCAACCGCATCCTCTGGCGGTGAAGCAACGGGCATTGGGGTGAGCAATCAGCTCGCATCACTGGTGCCAAGTCTTGATCCTGGAGTTGATGATCTCTTGATATATCAGCAGAAGGTGGAACTTGTCTATGCAGCCTGGCCCCGTGCAAAGACGACGGAGCTTGTGACACGGTTAATCTTTGGCTGCAACGGATCTGCCTTTGCCAAACTGCAACTTCATCAAACTGAACTGTTGGATGGGAGTGAAAAGTCGGTACAACGACTGGTGGAGCTTCTTGGAGGATCGTGGGGCAAGATTCCATTGGAGCTTCAGTACCAGGACGCAGGGAGAGCACTGTTTGAAACGGTGCAGAAAGCCGAAGAGGCCAACGAGTCCTATTTGGCCCGTGCCGATGTTTTGTGGTCACGGTTGTTGTCAAGGAGAATGAGTTTGGAAGATCTCCAGGCTTACATACTGCTTAGGGGATCCCTCTTGTCCAGCGAGGAGAAGAAGAAGGTTATCCTTGAATCTGAACAGGATGGAAAACTTTCAGTGAAACGCGTGACAACAGCCATCAGAACATTGGGAGCCAATTTCTTCATGGATCTCACCAATCAGAAGAAGAATGCTAGGACCAAAATCTATGATCAGACAGCACTGTACTCTGAGACTATTCCAGAAACTGAGGAACCTGACCAGGCCTTTCAGGTTCAGGATGAAATCACGGAAGAGGAGTACATTGATCAGCTGGTGGAACAAGGAGATGCAGATGCTCTACTGGTGAGCGATTTTGAGTTGGCCGCCCAGGACACCATCCAAGATGATTCAGACCTTGCAGTCGCCCTCACATCATACCAGCAGGCACGTCACCGTTTGTCTGAAAAGTTTCGCAATAGGTTTTTTTTTCCCAAATCGACCGTTTGCTGGCTCTGGAAAAGGCAAGTTTCAGGCTGGAAAGGGTTTCAAAAAGGGAAAACAATCCCCCAATTGGAATGCCAGACCTCGTAGGTCACTGCAGGAACGGATCATGCAGTCGACATGCAGACTGTGCAACCAAAAGGGACACTGGAAAGCCGAGTGTCCAATGCGAAGCCAGTTTCAATCAGGTACCTCATCCATGTCAGGTAGCAGCACAGCACCCACGACACATGTGACTGCCGATCACTCAGATGTGAATAACCTGCCAATGGAGTTTTTGAACCTGCCCGAAGACTTTGCAGAGTCTCTCGATGCTGTTGAGGAGCCACTGTCTAGTCCATCGACATGTTTTGTAAGCTGTGGAATCCAGGGTTATCATAGGGTTGGTCATGAGGGGTTGATTTTGGGAAGGAAATCGCAGGTGAGCCACCATCCTATGTGTAAGGACCCAGCACTTGTGTATGCCCGAGAGCGCATCCGATCCCGTGTCAGGAGTGATGGACTGAGAGGTTCAGAGTTTAGAAGTTCGCATTTTGCGAGCCCTGCCGAACAGCCATGCCAATCGCATTTTGCGAAAGGTGTCAAAAGAACACCAACCACCGTAGAGGATCCTGTCGAAACCAAATCCCATGCCAATGCAGTGCATTTTGTTTGCCACTCACGGTACCCACGGTATCTTGGATTCAGGTGCGTCAAAGACAGTGATAGGATCCCAACATGTTGCTGAGTTGATTGATGGTCTCAATGAAGTGGTCCGAAGTAAGATCACCCGGGTAAAATGTGCTGTAACCTTTAAATTTGGGAATGAGGGTACGTTGCAAAGCACTCAAGCACTGGTATTACCAATTGGACCTCTGAAATTAAAGATAGCGGTAGTTCCAGGTGGTCCTCCTTTCCTAGTTTCCAATACGTTGTTGCGTGCACTCCGAGCCATCATCAATTGCCAGACCAAGACCGTCAGCAGTCCCATGTTGCAGCGAGAAATACCACTTGAACTTTCCTCCACAGGGTTGTTTTTGATTGACATCAATGCTGTAGCCATGGCGGCAAAGCCGACGTTGGATCAACTTGGATCCCAAGACCAATCGACTTTTGCGATGATGACATGCAAAAGTGTTGAAGCTCAGGTTACCGACCAAGTTGAGACCGAAGAAATGCCCAACCACAATCAGTTTCATGATCCACCACAAACATTTTATCCCATGTTTGTCACAAAAGCCAAAGGCAGCCATGTGTTTACTGGTGTCAATGATGCTGACACCCTCACCACCAACCATGATGACAGAAAGCCACCATCCATGTATGTCCACACACCAGCAGTGTCAGAACCAAGCCAACAGAAAGCCCCTCTCGCTGAGTCAAACGATCGAGACAGTGAAGGCCATGTCGCTGAGTCAACGCCTGAAGCAATTGCAGATGGAGGACGAGACAGCCCTTCCGGATGTCAGCCACCTGAGGTTGAAGGATCTTCACGATCAGACGGTGGAGTTTGGCGACAAGCACCTGGGAGAGAGCTTCAAGACAGCATGGAAGGACCAGGCCTGGATTCAATTCATGGTGAACCGTTACGGCAACAGTCGGAAGCTGTGCCACAGAAAGTTGATTCAGTATGTGGAACTCATGGTAGCTCGTCACGAAGAGAGTGGCACACCCACCCGAATGCAGCCGACTCCCCAAGAGTTGGGAACATCGAGTCAAAGACCCGTGGTTCCCAAAGCATCCATGCGGCCAAAGGCCAAAGCAATGCCTCGCACCGAAGTGCCCTCCGAAGCAATGCATTTGCCAGACATGGAAGCCGAATGGGAGTTAGGTTCACAGATGTCCCAACTTGGGTATACGGGGAATCCAGTGGACCCGGATATCCAAGCAATGCAAACCCGTCTCCTCAACATGGAGAATGCTCTGGGCAGAGTCATCCACCATCTCGAGAGCCAAGCATACCCGGACGTGACCGAATTGGTGGAGGACCAGAATGCAGTCTAGTCAGTTGTGATGATTCTGTGGAAGGTAGTACCATGATTCACCCTGATGTTCAATCGCTGTGGAAGCATGTTCAGACTATCCAAAAGGAACTCAATCATGCCATGCAACATCACAAGCCAATTGGACGACCCTTCACTTTAGCGGAAGTTTTCTGTAGTGATCAGTCGCCGTTAACCCAACAGGTCCATCAGATGGGACACACTGCATTCAGGTTCGGCCTTGAGCAAGGGGATTTGTCATATTCCAAGGACAGAGCCAAGCTGTTTCAAAAGGTCGTTGTACACCAACCAAAACACATCTGGTTTTCACCTGTATGTGGCCCTTGGTCTTCCTGGTCAAATTTTAATGCTGCCCGAAGTGAACTGAGTCAACAAGAATATCTGGAGAAGCGGAATCAAGTGTTGTACCAAATAGCACTTGGCATTGTCCTGTATCGACATCAGGTTCAATTGGGCCGACACTTTCACTGGGAACAGCCAGCCCGGTCATTGATGTTCCATCAGCCAGGAATTTCTGAGATCCATAGGTACACTCGTGCATGCCAGTTTGATTTGTGTGAAGTTGGTTGCTTGGTAGACCCACAAAATGGTAAGTTCATGAAGAAGGGCATGGTCGTTTTAACCACGAGCCCAAGTCTTTACAAATCTCTGCATGGTAGGACTTGCCGGAGAAATCATGAACATCAGCCAATTGAAGGACAGACCCGATAGAATGGCCAAAGCATCCGTCGGACCGCTTTCACAGAAGTGTATCCACGAAAGTTTGCCCGGCTGATTGCCCAGTGTATGTGCAAGAATCTCCGAGAATGGCCTTTCCAATGGAAGTCAGGCATGATCGCTCTGACATCCACGGCAACTGCTGAGCCTGCATATGTTGCCGATCCGTTCCGTGTTTCATCCAGCCAGCGAGGCAAGACCACCTTTGTGAAATCTGAGTTGAGTCATCCTCTCAAGAAAGCTGAACAGGTGAGCAAACGCCGCAGACTGGATGGAAAGCAGCACGTAGAACCATGTCATGAGGATTGTCAGGAAATTCTCAACCGGATTAATCGCCTGACTCCAAGGGTTGGTAGGATAGAGATCACCGACAGTGAAGTTCTTCAACCACTTAAACGAATGTTTGGGGATAAAGCTATCATCAATGTTATAGCCTGCAGGGGAACTGATCGCACGATGTCACCACCCTCAAGCGTACACCCGGATGAAGCACCATTCAGAAAGTCACTGATGATCCTTCGCCCTTCAGGCCAGATCGCTTTTGAGACCCACTGGGAGAAATGGAAACACCTGTCACATCGACAGCTTGTAAGACCCAATCATGCATGTCGGTTGAATATCACCATGTTTGCAAAGGACCGAGAAATGCCTTCAACAGATGTTTCCGAAGACCCAAGGGAAAGTGACCATGCAGCTGCCAGCGGATCCCAGGATCCTGTACAGAGCAACCCGAGTCAATCCATGCACCACGATGAATCCAAAAATCACTCGGTTGATGAAACTCAACCAGAAGATAGCCAGTGGCCTTATGCTACCGATAGTGTGAGCACCCAAGGACCATTGCCTGAGCAATCCATGAGATTTCTAGCATTGCTTGGTGGGAACAACATCAACTGAAACTCATGCACAGAAATTTGGGCCATCCCAGCAATGAACGCCTTGCCAAAGCACTCCAAGCCACAGGGGATCGACCAGAAGTGATCGCCGCAGCTCGGGAACTGCGATGTTCCGTTTGTGTCCAGCAGTCAGAACCACGTCATCAGAGACCAGGCCATCTTAAACCCATAATGGACTTCAATCATAAGGTTTATTTAGATGGGTAAAGTGGACCAACAAACAAGGGAGATCATTTCACTGGTTTCACATGCTGGACGCTGGCACCAACTTTCATGTGGCTTTCATCGCACCCTCAAGGGCAACATCCGATGTGATCCATTTAATCAATCAACATTGGATATGCTGGGCTGGGGCACCAACACACCTGGTAGTAGATGCAGCCACAGAGTTCAACAATGAGGAATTTGATAGCTTCTGTCAACGATTTAGCATCAATTGCTCATCTATCAATCCCGTTCCCACTGGCAAATGGGAAAAGCCGAACGCCATGGGAAGTTTGTTCAAGAAATGTTGACCAAAATCGATTGTGAAAAGCCAATAAATGAGTACACCGAACTTCAACAAGCACTGAACATGTCCACGCAAGCTAAAAATGCCCTCAGTGTACGCCATGGATATTCACCAGAGATTATCGTTTTTGGAAAACAGAGTCGCCTTCCAGGATCAATTTTAAGTGATGAATCGATTCCCAGTCATTTGAGCGCCACTCAGGGAACAGGTGAGATTTCCCAGACAGCCTTCAAGCAACACCTTGAAATGCGTGAAATAGCCAGAAAAGCTTACCACTGTGCTGACAACAGCGATGCCCTTCGGCGTGCAGTTTTGCGCCGATCATGTCCAGATCGCGGCAAGTATGAACAGGGCCAATGGGTAATGATTTGGAGAAGTCAGGGAATGCAAAACCCCGGGTGGATAGGACCTCGACCTCAACGTGTAATAATCCAGGATTCTCGCAACACAGTATGGACCACACAGGGGGGAAAACTCTACAGAAGTGCACCAGAACATATCAGAAGATCACTGCCAGATGAAGGTCAACCCGATGGTCCAGAACTGCCAACTGATTTAACCATGATTCAGCGACAGATTGACCAACTGAGTCAACTACCAACAATTGATGAGGATGAACCAATGACCCTGGAAAGCAATGCTGAGAGGACAGAATCAAGGGACATAGTTTCCAATTCGAACCGTGATCGCCTTGAAAGCAATCTTGAGTCAGTGATCCAGCCAGATCAGGAGCCTGACACTGTGAGCCTTCCGTCATCACAGCAGAGTGCGAGAGCCGATGATGAGACAACTCAAGAAATACACCAGATTCTTTGTTGTGAAAGTCCAAGTGCCTTTGATGAGATGAATCAATGGGATCTTGCATACCGCTGTGAATTTGAAGTGCCTGCAGAAGAGCTGAACAGCCAGAATGACACCGGCGACAGTGACCCATGGATATTCCTAACATCAGCTCAGCAAAGCAACGAACTGAGGTACACCTTTCAGAACTAAGCCACGAAGAAAAGACAGCCTTCAACAAAGCCAAACAAGCTGAAATTGCCAACTAGATTCAAACTGAAACAGTGTCACGAGTTTTGAGAGGACAAATTCCCAAAGAGCAAATCCTGAAATGCCGATGGATTTTAACTTGGAAGCCCCTTGAAGATGTTAACCAAGATGGCATCATGAATAAAAGTCTCCGAACTCACAAACCAAAGGCAAGATTGGTAGTACTTGGTTTTCAGGACCCAAACATCGAAGAGATACCACGAGATTCACCGACACTGAGCAAAACATCCCGAATGCTAATCCTGCAAACGTTGGCCACTCATGCATGGCAGATGCTGTCTTTCGATGTCAAGGCTGCCTTCCTTCAAGGCAAACCACAGGAGGGTCGAGTTATGGGACTGGAACCAACCAATGAGTTTAGGCAAGCCCTTAATCTGACAGATCAAGAAATCCTCAAACTCAACAAAGGGGCCTATGGACTGGTTGATGCACCATACTTGTGGTATTGCACTTTAGTGAACGAGCTGGTATCCCTGGGAATGGAAGTGAGTCCTTTTGATCCATGTACCTTTGTTCTAAGAGATAAACAGGACCCCAACAAAATAGCCGGTATTCTTGGTGTACATGTCGATGACGGCATTGGAGGAGGAAACGAACAGTTTCATGAAGTCATCCGAAAACTTGAGCAAAAGTATCCATTTGGATCAAAAAGGGTAAATTCATTTACTTTCACGGGCATAGACGGCATAGACCTCACCCAATCCGAAGACCATAGCATTATTATGAGTCAGAGTAACTATGTCCGAAAAATCAAGCCAATTGCCATTGAGCCCAACAGAAAGTCTCAAGAAGAACTGAGTGTCACAGAAACTGAGCGTGGAGCCCCCAGGGGATTGGTAGGATCTCTACAATATGCCGCAGTCAACACCAGGCCAGACCTCTCCAGCCGACTGTCACAGTTGCAATCCTCCATCAACAGTGCCAAAATAGAAACCCTTCTAGAAGCCAACAAACTACTCCATGAAGCCAAAAAGTACCATGATGTTACCATAAGAATTCGCCCCATTCCCTATGAAGATTTCAGATTCATGGCCTTTTCCGACGCTTCTTTTGCATCCCACCGAAAACCTGATTCCCATGCTGGTATGATAATTGTCGGGACCCATCTTTCAAGGGGCAGCTCACAAAATGCGCGCGTGAGCATTTGAGGTTGGCATCCAGTTTGGAGCAAATCAGTGCAGAGACGTGGCAAGATGCAATTCAAGAAGCAGTTGAAGCAGCACTGAACGACCTACATGCTCAAGCTCAAAGACACCCAGATAATCCTGCAACACCTTGCCCAGGTACTCCGGTTCCCTCTACTCCATTGCCTGATGCAGTTCCTGCGCCTGTAGGAGAAGCTACACCTGCAATTCAACCAGCAGATGTACAAGCACCTGCCTTGGAGTCATTAGATGCGCCACAAGATTTGCCTGCAGTAGGAGCCGGTGAAGTGATGCAAGCATTAGAGCCTATGATGCAGCCGCATCGTGCTCGATTAGCCTCTTCATCGATTCCCAGTTCTGCACCTAGTCGAAGACCTTCGACGATGTCTGCAATGAGATCCGTCATCGGTCCATATGGTCAACCTCCAGATGCTGGGAACGAACGTGCAATGAGCAGTCGCATGGGAGAAGCCATTAGCCGAGCGCGAGAGGTTGATGATTCTTCTTCTAGGAAGCGTGCTGCATCCCGAGACCCTGAAGTCCTACGTGGAGGAGAAAGCAAACCTCCGCCTCCTGAACAAACTCGTGAAGCTATGACCACAGAGTTAGAGAAGGAAGCAGACATCTTCAACGGCAAAGAGCACCCATTGAAGGCGCTCTATGAACAAGTTCAACGAGATTTACAAGATCCGACAATGCAAGACGTTGAAGATCATGGGACATGGTCGGGCAAATGGCCTCTTCCTAGCAGGTCCAACTGGCGCGCTCATGAAATTTGCAAAGTGCTCTGGCCGAATGGTGAGAATGAGATTTATGCAGCAAAGACCGCACGCCGTGAGATCAAATGGCGTGACATTCCAGAGCATCAGAAAGCTGAATTCCATGTTGCCGCAGAAGCTGGTTGGAAAGTGCAAATTGACAATGACGCTTTTGAGGTGCTTGAAGAAGATGAGGCAAAGAAAGTGTTGGCTCGTCTGAAAGCTTCAAATCAGTTGCACAAGATACTGCATCCACGTTTCATCTACACAGACAAGAACGATGGAGTCCGCAGTGAATCCAAACCAATGCCCTTGCTTGCCAATGCTCGATTGGTGATTGTACCAGGATGAGACAGCATATATCCTCAGAAAGGATGCCCCGACAGCGACCAGGTTGTCACAACACCTGCTCCTCATCGTGTCCTCATCTATGGGATGGCATTTGTGGAGCGTTGACGTCAAATCAGCGTTCTTGAAAGGAGAGTTGTTTGAAGAAGGAGAACGTGAACTCTACATCACAAACATCCGGACGCTCAGCCCAGATGAGCCTCGACTCCCTCTCGGCAAGTGGAACCTGGCACGACTGAAGAAAGGCGTTTTCGGTTTGGCAGATTCACCGCGGAGATGGTACCTACGTTTGCATCGCTCTATGGTGCGGCTGGGTCGGAAACGTTCATCTATGGATGCAGCTATGTGGACACTGAGAGATGCAGACGGCGTTTTGCAAGGCATAGCCCTTTCTCACGTGGATGACATCCTCATTGGTGGCACTGATGCTGCGCATGAGGCCACTGTCAAGTTGGGCGAAGAGCTAGGATTCGGGAGTTTTGAACAAGATCATTTCCAGTATTGTGGTAAATTGATAGAAAGGCATAATGATGGTACAATAACTGTAAGCATGAAAACATACCATGAAAACCTTGAGCCTATTTCTGTCCCTTTGAGCCGCAAGCGCAATCTGGAAGCGAGCCTCACTCCAGCAGAGCATCGGCAGATGCGAGGCATCCTGGGCAGTTTGCAATGGTTGGTCACTCAAGTCCGAGTGGATATGAGCTTCCAGCTATCCTGCTTGGTTGGCGAGCCTCCAGTCGTCAAGACATTGCTGAAGGCGAATGCCCTGCTGCGTTTGTTCAAACAAAACCCTGATTTCAAACTCACCTTCAGGAAACTGGACTTGCGTGGTGCTGGAATCACTGTAGTGTCAGATGCTTCATTAGGCAACGTGACTAGAACTGGCAGTGTGGAAGGCACGGTGATGACCAAGACATTTTCTCAAGCTGCATATTTCATTTTGGTAGGTGATCGTCGTTTGATGGGCGGCCGTGAAGGCAAGTGCGCTTTTCTGGGTGGCAGATCTCACCGCTTGACCCGTGTGTGCCGGTCAACATATGCTGCTGAACTTCAAGGAGCAGAAGAAGCACTAGACAATGGTGTTTTCTGCAGAGGTTTGCTAGCAGAAATTTTGGGATATGACGTGCTGTTGAAGAATGAGGAGTACAGTGGTGACATTCCTCTCAACCTCGTGACAGACGCGAAGGACGTCTACGACAAAGGAATGTCAGACACTGCGACATATGGTTCACAGAAATCACTGGCATTTACCATTGCATGGATGCGAGAGATGTTTCGCAGGCCTAGAACTACTTTGAGCTGGACCTCTACTGAGAACATGCCGTGTGATTGTGGGACCAAAGAAATGGATACATCCCACCTGGTGAAGATTTTGAACACTGGTAGTTGGAGTGTAACCTATAATCCCAGTTACGTCAAGCAGAATGTAAAGAAACGTTTGCCCTTGAGGAACCGCGGCCTAGTGCTCCCAGGGCAATTGCTGACGGATGATGCTCTAAAGGGGCATCTAATTAAACTTTCTGAAATGCCTGGATGGCACCTGCGTGAAGGCATTGTGATTCACGTATGTCGTAGCGCCAAGTCCTTGCGCACTCCTGAGCCTAGGTTCAAATCGGAGAACTTTCCAATTCGTAGCAGCTATGGCCGATTTGATTCAACCATTCAATCAGAATGGCGAGTGATTGACCAGGATGTGCGGTACAGTGGCAAGGATTTGATTGGTGATTGTGCCGATGTGCTCATCACCTTTTTCAGGCAGGATGCACGTGGCCTTGATCCACAAAAGAATAAGACTAGCTGAGAAATCCTGCATGTATCAAGGCCAGTGTGACATCCCATTTCAGTCTTTGCATTGGTGCCTTGGATCAAAGGCCTCAGCCATTTTGACTACGCGTCATGGCAAAACCGTAAGCTGCTGCTCCGCATTTGCATATATAATATGTAAGATATAAATAGAATATATGCAATATATATATAATATATATATATATATATATACTTGACATATATATATTGAACATATATATATATATATATCGTATATGTGGATTTTGATAGAGTATAGATAGTATATGCCACATGTACTGTATCCACAGTAGATGCAATATATACAATATAGGTAAATATGTTTGTTGAATAAATTTTACATAGTATATATGGTATATTGAATATCGACAGCAATACACGCTGTATATCTAGAGTTTATGTATATATATATATGTATATATATGCATATATATATATGTACGTATATATATGTATGTGTGTACAGTATGTAACGAAATATGTGATAGATACAAGATCAAGATATCAATATGTAGTATCTAGAATGTGCATATATATATATATATAAATATTTGTTGTTTTTCTACTGTACATATGTCTAGGTTTGCATAGGTAAGCTTTGCGTAATCCATAGGTAGCAAATATGTTGTAAACCATGTGCGAGGCACGCTATAGGCGGTTCGAAAAAAAGG
>Ga0126342_10019813_pt1 | contig 11383 bp, 13 predicted proteins | sample Cyp1metagenome_FD_92528 | JGI IMG/M metagenome (GOLD analysis project Ga0126342, IMG submission 92528) | Coral microbial communities from Lord Howe Island, Old Settlement Bay, Australia - Cyphastrea 1 metagenome | ecosystem: Host-associated > Invertebrates > Cnidaria > Coral ... | reverse complement strand
GTCCTCCTTGGAAGCGAGTACCCTTGAGGGGACCTAGGGGGGTCCAGCCTCTTAGAATTTATCTCACACTTATGATCGAGATAAAATCTAGCATGTCTGCAGATAAAATCAAGGGACCTATCGCCATTTTTACTAAGGCTTTAAAAAAATAGCCATGCACCCCAGGGGCTGGAGCTCCTAGATCTCAGCTGGGAGCTACCAACGGGTATTCTATTGTATGCGCGTAAGCATATCCAATTTTGTGCATATCTACTTTCATGTTACTTCTTTTAAGAACTGGCTTGGGTAATTCGGGAACTGAGATATACAGTCCCACTGACAGCTTGAGACTCATTGATCAAAATGGAAAACATGAGTGGACCATCTTTAACGATCTTGGTGACATCACGGACAGTGCATCCCCACAATTGGCCCAGCCAAGCCTCACGGAAGCGTACCACATTGGGGTGCTGAACCCTGCGCAATGCGACCGCCTCGCGCACGGCCGTGTCTCGGGCCTAGCTGAAGCTTCACCAGGAGCCACCAGGAGCCAAGGATTTGGGTCGAGAGGAATGAGTTTATGCCGTGTAAAACCTAAAAGTGCTGGGCTGGTTGGTAGTGTTAGTTCAATTTGGGTTTAATCATGCTGAATGGCTGGAAAGAAAAGATGTTCAAATCAATCAATACTTGATACGATTGATGCACTGTCAAAGTTAGATTTGAATGGAGTTGGCCAATTTCAAAAATTTTGCAACGTCTCCATTATCAAAATTGGAAAGTAAATCCGACGAATGGGTCAACAAACACGGGCATTGAGACCATCCATGACCGTGTTCAGACCATCCAACTGCCGCTTAGCAAGCCCCTTGCTGGCTATATATGTTGGCAGGGTGCCCCAAATGAGTTGATACGTTTCTGGCAAAATGGGCCCCACCATTAGGGGGTTGATCAACTGCAGGTCCAGATTCTCTCTGGTAAAAAATGAAACAAGTGAAAAAAGCCCCTGTCTCCTAAGAAATCAACATCCCCCAGACACCTTGGCTTCTTCTGTTTTTTGGGGGATGGGATGATCTTCCGTAATAGCCTTCAATAGCCTCCAGTAGCTCCATCTCCCGCCTTGGTGTCCATCTTCTCCACATGCACCTGTGCTCCATGCAGCACAGTGGCAGGCAGGCAGGCAGGCAGGGACGGAACAAAGATTCTAACGACCCACCAATCATCTCCAATTTGCCCCTCCCAAAACCAAGTTCAGCAGGACCCGGCCACCGACCTTTGGATCTCCTTCCAACTTATGTGTTCAACCCATCCCAAACAAGGTATATAGATATATACATATATATACTCTATATATATATGTATGTATGTGTATATATATATATATCTGTGTGTGTGCACAGCATGTATAAATTGGAGCATCATCAGTGGATGGAAAACCCATAGATTCTCACCCTTGGGAAAATCCTGCCTGCTTCATGACGACCAGGTCATTATTGGCGAGGTCTCGCGCGAGGAAAGCTTTGCCAAAGGAGCCCTGGCCCAGCAACTTTAGCCTGCGATAGGCTAACTTCTCGTCGTCGTCCTCCACTGCGCGGGTGATATGGTTGAAGCAAAAGAAATCAGGTTAGAAGCACCGAAATGATGGACCTTGAAGAAAGGAATTCGCGGGTTCACCTGCAAAAAAAAAAAACAAGCGGACTTTGGAATTCTTGTCCAAAAAGAGGAGGTTTCAGTTGAGCTGGAGATGGAAAACGTCAAGTACATATATGGGATATCACTCACCGGCAATGGAGAGGTCTCTCAAGAGTGGGGGGCAACCTTTGGCCACCCACAAGTCAGAAATGAGCGTGGGAAACAAGAAGTCTAGCAAGAACGGCCAAATTGGTTCAGAATGGTTCAGACGGGAGGGGGTTCCCTTTCAATTCATCTCTTTTGAGTTGATGATTGACGTTGATTCTCAATATCCTCTGGTAAACTAACATAGCTATCGAAAATTGCCATTTATAGTGGATTTTCCCATTAAAAAATGGTGATTTTCCATAGCTATGTTAAATTACCAGAGGGTATCCCGAAATCCTTTTCATACCCTCTAAGGGTGCCATCTGCCACAGGGTCTTCAACATCAAACTTCTGCTTCCATTTGAGTGGCCATGGATACCCCCCGCCAAAAAAAAGGTTACGGTTAAATACCTAAATCTTAAGATTGCCAATTTGGGGGTATACTTTCTTGTGTACCTTTCTCTTGTGGACAAAACCCATGTGTACTTCCTTGGCCTTGGCGGGTTATTTTCTCCCCCGAGCTGATATTGACACTCCTTGCAGGATGGCATTGCTTCCAGCGCCCCTTTGGCATCGCCCCAGCTCTCTTCTTTGGGACTTGCCATGGCGCCATTGGCGCCGAGGCCAGCCACGCCCTGAGCTGAGCACGGCACGGCCGTGCGGAAACGGAGTTGTGAAACCTGGCTGATTCCTGGGCTGAAGCTAAAGCTTCATCTCACATCATTCTTCTTTTGCCTCATCTTTTTGTTGAATCTGAAAGTGGGCTGCTTCTGAATGAAGACCACTTCACTGAAGTGTTGGGTTACCAATACTCTGACTCCTCTCCTCCTGAACAAATGGTCACTGCTGTGAGTTCCCTGACGCCTCCCGGACTCATGGGTATTGATGCTGAGAAAAGCGACCGGAGGCCGTGCAACGCATCTCTTTTTGCTGAACAGAAGCTGAAGTTCCACACTCCTCCGGCTCTGATAAGTCCAAAGCTGAAAAGTTCCTCTGGTCATTGTTTAATCACCATTATATCTCATCCATCAATGATCGCTAGCTATTATGTATCTATATATATGATGTCATATATATATATATATGCTATAAATATCTATACATGGTATAATCATCCCAAGTCCAATTTTGGCGCCTCCCCTATTGGCAATTTGGGCTCCCGAGCACCACCATTTCGGTCTAGGACCTGCCGTACCTTCTAGCACCAGAAAGTTGGATAAGTTCCAGATATAAGCTTCGACCAATTGCCAACTGGAAATCCCTGCTGCTGGTGAAATCCGTATTTAATTGGCTGTTTAAATGTACAATTCAATCTCGAATTTTGGGTTACATCACAAAATCCTAGCACCCCTTTGATCACCTAGTGGTTGGGTTTGGCGTTACAATCCCTGTCAACCCTGCCAGCCTTCTCTTCAGCAAAGCCCAGGTTCGTCAAGGTGTTCACCTCGACCGATCTGGGCAACTGACCATCATTGACCATCAATACGATGATTGGTTTCTGGGCCGCCCATCAAACAATTCTTGATTTAAAATTGAAACCGCCATCAGCTCGGTACTGCGATCCACGAATCAAGAGAGATGAGATTGGAGCATTCGAGCAATAGTTGAGACGAGTGATGTTCAAAGATTGGAGACTCGGGCAACGATTTGGCAAATTGCTAAAGCAAAGGACCAACCTCGAACTTCAAACGTAAGAAATATGGGTACAGGGGACGAACTCTGCGGAGCTTGTGGCGCAGCTGAGGCCCCCACAACCGAGCTGCACCTCCAGTCGGGCTTTTTTCAAAGCGTTGCACCCGACAGCATCTTTCCCATCAACCCAGGGTTGACCAATTTCTGGTGATTTTGTAATTAAGGAAGCTGCTGTACCCCAAACAAATGCCGAATTGCTACTACAATGACTTTGTCAGATTGGGTTTGTGTGGAAAGCCATGGGTTATTCAGGTGGTTCTTGCAGCTTTTCACTGGGCTTCACCTATAGTAACCCTCAAATAGCTACAAAATCCTACCAAAATAGTGGTGAATCTGATCGTTTCCAATGTTCCTATCTTTTTGGGGGTTGCTATATCCTAAAATCCGCTACCCACTTCACACTTCACGATGTTGTGGACACCCACTTCCCCACCTAGCATCCTTGGAAATACCAGCAGTAGCATCCCGCATGCGTCGCCGGACCTTGCGACGCAAAGGTTGGATCTCTCAAGCAGAGATGGCGGACGTTCAAATGAAAATTGCTCTCTCTGAGAATGGCAAATCCAAGAGAGTGCAATCATGGTTCGCATCGATGAAAAGGAAATGGTGGCTTGACCAACCAAAGAAGACCGGATATGATCATCCCCTCAAATGGGCGCAATAAATGTATACATCATTGCAGAAATCAATATGGGACAAACCAATTGGCGCCCCCACAAAAATAAGAATCCTAAAGCTCAAGAAGGAGAGGGAGCAGCTTGGATTAAGATTTGCTGTCAAATTAGATTGCGTTTAGATTTCAGGACGCACAGTCTTTACTTGGATGGATGTGCACACCCAGTTAGTAAGTGGTAGGAGCATGTCGTAACCATATTGTAACAACCTTATGTGGGGTAAACAGCAGCTTACATGGGTTATTCACCAGTTACCAATGGCACTAAACGGGATGCACCCTCAAGTGCGGTCACTGTGTGTTCTACTGCTGCCCTTGCCGCTTATGGCCATCATGCACTGCTCCACCAGGGCGCCTTGGTCTGAAGATTGACACGTTCTGCTTCCCCTGTGCTCCTGCAAACTTAACCCACTTGGCCCAAATGACCCAACCGGGTGCCTCAATAACTGGAAAAAGGGCACCAGTGAAGGTCAACATATGAAACCGCCAGCCAAACCGTTTGTATATGTTCACAAATCATCAGGGTGGCCGATTTTGCTGGCTGTAGCTCGCCATCAACCATCCATTTTTATCAATTTTTCGGCTGGATTTAATATACATCAATTCTATAAGTACACGATGGGTTGAACCCGCTAAGACTGTTTGCTCTAGTCTTCACCTCAGGACCCCCTTGGAGAATCGTAGGAACCAGCAAATTCCCCGTAATGTCCCGGTTTCCAGGGTATTTTCTGAATCTTTTTGGTGGTGACACAAGGGTAACAAAGTCACACCATTCTTTTGGGACCCACCCTGCCATTGGCAACAGTATGGGAAGTCAAGTCCTAAAGGTCACGCTGTAGCGCCGCTCTCCGCAGGAAATCTCTGTTCTGACCTTCCATTCAAAGCAAGTAGTTCATGTAGCTCTCGAAGTTCAGAACTCCCCATTAAAACTCACCTCCACTCGACCGGGGGCCGATTTAGGATTAATTTTGAATCCCAACATTTGAAGTACCTGATAAGGAAATGTGAAAGCACTCCAGGCTTCAAGCTAAGCTGGGCACCTCCCCTTTCGATTGCGCCGCACGCAGCAGCGACTGGCACGGCAGAAGTCAATAATCAGTCAATACATGAGGTTCTGCTGGGAACAACAAGACTTTTGTCCAGTGTCGAGGCCATAAAACTCAAATCGTGCATCTGTTTTGCCTTGGCTCATTTCATCCTGACGAGCAGCATCATCCGCCACAAGTTTCGCGCGGACGCTGTCGTGAAACAGGCTCCTTGGGAGCCTGCAAGATTCATCAGGAAATATGTTGGTTTTTTTTGGATAAAGAAAACAGCAATGCTGTGCTCATCTCCAACTCATGGGCTCTGGAGCCTAGAGCCTTATGTTTTCTGGTTGTACCCATGGTATGGTGTTCAATGATTGTCGGCTGTGTCCTCATGTTGTAACGTTGCATCATCCGGACCCTGAAAGAACTCGACACGGACCGGTTCAACGAGTGAAACCGCAGCCCATCACTTGAAGAGATGAACCTGAAATGCTCATAGGCAACGCAGTCATGGGCTGGCCCTACCCAAACCCGGCATTCCAAAAAATGCTTAACTTGGTTGAGTTGCCCCTGGACTGGACTGGAGTTGTGACAGGATATATTGGCATTGTCACCTCAACTATCTTTGTACGCAAACAAGCAAGAAACATCGTCAATGGCACTACTTCTGTTCTGCTTGTTCTTGGCGGCTTGAACTCTGATCCTTGATCTATGGGGTTGCGAAGCCCCCAGAAGTGCTGAGTGTGGGTCAAGATGGGTACCTGCACCCCAGTTTTAATCTTAGTTGGATGGTTTCAATCTAGAAATGGAGGGAGAACATATAGTAATTCCTATCATACAAAGATATGTAAAGTCAGTGCGGCTCTGGAACTGAAAGAATCAATGGCCAAAAGAAAAACCACTCTTGTTCTCTGGGTTGACCCATACTTCGGAGACCCAGTCAGCCACCGCTTCGCACCTCATCGATCTCAGGGCTCAGTGATGAAAGTGGAGTCATCTGTAGATGGGCCACCGGTCAAAGCCTCAGTTGAATAATCCCTTCCCCGCTAGTATTGAACACCTCCACTCTAAAGTCCAAATATCTATGAATCCACTACTAAAGCGTGGTTTCTGGTGAATGCTTAATATTAGGGGAAAGTCGTTGAACTAAACAATTTGGCGCGTCAGCCAGGCTCAGATGTTTTCAATGTGGCCAACCCTTTTTCCAAAAAAAAAAATGCCTTCTGATTCATTGAACTGCCTCCCAGCAAACGCATCAGCCACCAGGCACTACGCACCATTTTGATGAAATATCGCTTGGTTTCAAAGAAAATCTACAAGAACCTATGGATTTACTGTAGCCTCTATCAAAAATGGTTTGCTGTAAAATCCCCCGTTTAATTCGATGATTGTCCCTTTAAACACCCCATATCTAGATGATTTTTCTCATTAAAAACCTCCATTCATCAAGGATGTTCGCATTTAAACCCTCATTTATGGATGATTTTCACTTTCCAAATTTGGCGGCGTTCCTCCAGATGTTTCCCCGTCGATCCAAGCCACGCTCAGTGTACCCAAGGTATCGCCGCCGGTGACGGTCTCGATGGAATCGCCCCGAAGCTCATCTGGCAGCCTTGGGGATGGCACACATGTCGGATAGAGCTCGGCGTTACAGAAGACTGTGATGCTCATGGCGGGAACAATCATCATCATTGTAATTGTAATGATGAATACTACTATATATTGGTACTGGATGGCGTTATTATTACTAGCATCCTTATTGTGATCACGATGATGGTGGCGGTGATGGTGGGGATGATGGTGATGCTGATGGTGATGCTGATGATGATGATGATGATCATGATCATGATCGTTATTGCATTTATACGGATACTGGTATTGATCATCATGCCGATGATCACGATGCCAATCAAGCACCAGCCGAACTGCTCATGAAAAAAGTGGAGACGATGGATGGAATATATTGGACTCGACCTGGTTTGACTGCCGATGAAACAAATGCAGTTGAACGGCCTCAGGGTTGCAACATACTGCATCTTGATCTCGTAGAATCATAGACTGTTGACATTGAACATAAACGGTCAAACAATTATGTCGTCCAGTATCTTTTGAAGGGCAGAGCACACATAGCCGTGACCATCTTGTACATACTATCACACAAAATAATCGACATGGACGTCACCATAGAAAACCAGGAGTTAGGCCATGCCGAGCTCATGACAATCAGAATAAACAGCTGGCACCACTGGCCTAACTTTATTAAGTCAATGCCCGCCATGGTGCAACGATCGTATTTTCATCAAGAAAACGATGCCATGATGCCATTGTTCAAATATCCCCCCCAAAAAAAAAAAACATCCCATCGTTAAATGGGTGCGAAAGAGTAGGATATTGTTTGCGTTTTTTTTGTCTATGGATTGTTTTTGGGTTGTGGTTGGGTATGTTTTCAATGCTATTTGCAGCACTTGGGAGCTGGAACCTTCATTTTGCATGGTAGTCGCAGCGTTTCGCAGCTGCACGTTTGCTGTTTGAATGGTGTTTGTACGATGCTGGAGCTGCAAGCTTGCATTTTGCGCGATTTTGGGCCCGCAAGCTTGCATTGTGGCTGGTGTTTGCAACATGCGGGGAATATTTTTTTGTTTGTGTTTTACTGTTGTTGCTGCTGCTGCTGGTGTTGTCGTTGTTGTTGTGGTGGTGGTGGTTGGTTTTGTTGTTTTTGTTGTTTTTGTTGTTTTTGTTGTTTTTGTTGTTTTTGTTGTTTTAATTTTAGTTTTTATTTCTGTTTTTGTTCTTGTTTTTTGTTGTTTTTGTTATTTTTGCTATTTTTGTTCTTGTTCTTGTTTTTGTTTTTGTTCTTGTTCCTGTTTTTGTTATTGTTGTTTCTCTTGTTTTTGTTCTTGTTCTTGTTGTTTTTCTTGCTTTTGTTTTTTTCTCCGAATGAAGCCCAAAATCTGCTACCTCAAAATCAATGTTTCGTGCGAAGCATCCGTCAATTTTCATAACATGGCACAAAATGCAACGCCTGCCACGCAATTTGCCCGTTGTGACCACTTGACGCAGCCCTGAAAAAGTGATTTGCAAAAATATGCAACGCCAAACGCCTAAAGTGCTGCGCCCGCCACGCAAAATTAAGATGGATGTCCAAGGTGCTGCGAGCACCACGAAAAATGGAAGTCGTCTTCAGAAAACGATGCAAATTCAAAAGTATTGCGAATGTCACACAAAACGACTTTTGACATGTAAAGTGCCACGCCTGCCACACGAAACGAGGTTACGTAACGATTGAAACCTCCAATAGCGCCATCATCTCGAACGGTTGCCGACGGTTGCCGACGGTTGCAAACGGTTGCGGGCACAAAAGCAACGTCGAGCGAACACCTCTCCGCCCCCAGGCCCTCAAAATAAAACGAGAACCCTTCGCTACGCATTCGGGAAAAAGTTTTCTGCGGAAGTCCAAAATCCACACAGGTCAAATCCTCTGATGAGCAACGTTCAAACATGACAGGAACTGCACGGGTGTCAAGTTTTCTGCGTAAAGTCCAAGAAAGCCATACAAGTCAAATCCACCAAGCAATGTTCCAAAAAGTGACAAGAGCTGCGCAAGTGCAAGGGATTAGCGGAAGGTGGCTGCTGGACGGCAATTAGCAAAGCGACGGGTCCATGGACTGGAGGTCAAAACTACAATGGCACCCAGCCATGCATCCATCGGATGGGAACAGGAAGGCAAAGGCTGAACCGTCTCGACTGCAGGGACAGCATGCTGAAGGCACAAAGAAGATCCTGACAGGCACAAAGAACGAACCTCATAGACAAGAGTGTATGCAAACACTTTTCACCCAAAGACAAACAGCACATCTGGCACACTTTGAACCACAAGCAGAAGATCCAGGAAGGACAAGGCAAACTGATCTTGCAAGTGCTATCGAGCCAAAAACAGCCGCGAGTTGATATTCAAGGAACACGGGCAAGGCATACGGCCATCTATTTGAAAATCAAGCAGACGCTAGCAGTGACAATCGTGACAGGCTGCTTTTGGTTCATGGTTTCTGTGCAGGGTGGTGACCCGATTGTGTTTGTGTTTGCCTTGAACATCCGCTCTTGAACATCCGCTCCGTATGAAATTTAAAACGTAAAATAAAGCAGAATGTTAAGAAAAAAAATAATATATATATATATATAGTATATGTATATAAATGGCCTCCTCTTTCCATTCCAATTATCCCCCATGCCACCTATGGTGCAGCCCAAGGATCTCTTTCAGCTCCCGGCGCCGTGGCATTCGCAGAGGTGGTGCCGACAAGTCATAGCTATTGCAGTCGCGCCTGATCAGCAGCTGACCTTCTCCTCCATCCAAAACAGTCGTTGTTTTTCGCACAGCGATTGCGTTCACGCATCCAAAAATTGGAGGTTTTACTTAAGTCAGAGCCACTGTGACTCTCGTGCCAACCTCTTTGTCGTGCGCTGGTGTGTTGAATGTTGAAGTGTTCTCCACTGAGAAAGCTTAACTATCAAGAATGGTTAATCATGGTTAATAATGGGCTGTGATGTGATGGGATGTGATTGGGATACTGTAATATGATGGGCCATAGCGAGACACAGTGGGATACTCAATCAACTCGTCATAGGGGCTAGGGGTTTATCTGTAGATACGGATATATCATCAATGGATTGGTTTGATTGGGAAATAGAAACCGCAAACCATGGTAAACTTACCATCGAATTGACTGGGCTTTCCTGCAAGGTTTCCCTTGAAGCAATGCTGGGATAATATCCATATAATTAGAGACGGATAATGAATGATCATGGGTATGAAGTATAGATGCAAACATCTATATTATATCACTATATCCATCTGGGTAGATACCGCGGTCCGCCCCAATATCCACATGAAAAAGATAGGGCTATAGCCCCCAAGAACTGGAAATATTTCTAACTATAGCGACTTGAAAGTAACATCCAATGAAAAGAGTTTACATTCACATTTCTCTCTTTTGACGGCGTTACTACACATTGTACTCAGAAGTGCCCACCCCAGAACCCCTGGTTCCGTATGATATAAGTAATTTCAATCGATCCTATTGGGAAACTGAGATTGTAGCTCCTTGGCTCCCCCATTTACATAGGGGATATCCGGGGATATGGAGGTTTCCTAAGTCATCAAGGTCCCATCATCCAGTGGATTCCCTACATCGAGGTTTTTCGGTGCGTTTCTGTCGTCCTGATGTCTCCGTGAGCACGGTGGGCTGCAAGCAACCGATTCGGTCTTGGGAGATAAGGACTTCACAGAAGATGCCCCTGAGCCGGGACAAGAGCAAGTTCATCTATGAAATATGGGGATTTACATGGATTTACCACTCAAAAAAATGGACTTCATCCAACAAACAGAAGAGATTTCAGCAAAACAGTTGGATTGGCCATGAAAAAAGGGAAATCATCCATGAAACGAAGGGGAAAACATGTTGAAACAAGAAGCAAGAAAATGAAAACTGCTATATAACACACAAGGGATTTCAGCAGTCACCTTGGGTTCGTCAGCAAAAAGCTGGATACTGGATACCCCAAAAAGTCTGCCTTGTTGGTAGAGAAGACATGGGAAAATCATGATGAATCGTAGGATGGAATGGGATATCTGCAGTGAAGCCCTGGTTGGGGGCACCTCGCAACTCTGGCCATGTCTAGTCACTTTCCAGCACTTCAGCTGAAATTTCACCCGAAGAAAGTCCAAAAAATTGGACTTTTGCAAGATCATTCTCCCGCTTCATACAGGCAAAAGAGAAAGTCACGCCTAAGTCATGCCTACGGGGTTTCCCCCATTGTCACCGCTGTTTCCAAAAGTCACGCCTAAGTCATGCCTAAAAGGCTTTCCTGCTTGTCACCGTATGAAACGACGTTGGAACCAGACCCGAGCCACTCCCGGCCCAGAATGGGCTGCACCTATCCCTGTTGCACCCGCAGAGCTTTCCAGCCGGAAGATAAACCCATGTGCGAAGGAAAAGGCAAGCACCCAACCAGCTCGACACGACAGGGGTTCCCAATGGCACCGCTGGATCCAAACAACAACAATGCAAATCCCCCGAGTAGGCGTTGATAGCGTAACACATAGGCACCGCAGCAAAACTCAAGAAAAGTGCGCCAAAAACGCCAGAGGTCGCTTGTGTTTAGGGGGTAGGCACGACTTCTTACGTTAACTTCTCCGCAGCTAATTCTGGCATTCTGCAGCCCGTGGGCACGACAT
>Ga0126342_10019812_pt1 | contig 11384 bp, 10 predicted proteins | sample Cyp1metagenome_FD_92528 | JGI IMG/M metagenome (GOLD analysis project Ga0126342, IMG submission 92528) | Coral microbial communities from Lord Howe Island, Old Settlement Bay, Australia - Cyphastrea 1 metagenome | ecosystem: Host-associated > Invertebrates > Cnidaria > Coral ... | reverse complement strand
TTCCATCTTTGCAATGTCCTCTTCGGAAAGACCGGGCTGATAACTTTCGCAAGCCTGGCATTGAATGACACTCTTTTCCCATCTCAAGGCGCATGTGTCGCACTTCCACTTGCCATCATCGGCTGCCAATTGGCCAAATCCAGACCCAACAAAGGAATCAGCCACATCAAGAAAAGATGGAAAGACTGCATTCTCGGTAGGATCATCTGCCATGGCCACGCACGGGCGGATTGATTTGCCTCAATGTTTTCTCTTTTGCTTACGGTAGCGACGTTCTTTCATTTGAAGGTGTCATGTCATCTGTATTGTGGCTGAGTCATTGAGAATCTAGTCTAAACCTCAGGTATGAAGTTGAATATGACTAGATGACTAGATGACTAGATATGACAAGAGTGAGCGCCTTTGGCACTCAGTAAATACTTACTAAATCACGTGTTGAAGAAGTTTTAAACATTTTGAGCCAATGCCTCACGGTATGGGTACATGCACGGGTGATTCTCCGCTGGACGATTATTCAGAGCAACTCATGTTCAATATCCAATACACTCTGGCGGGGTCTGGCAGCTTCTGGTTGAAAGTAGTTCACTGCTGTTGTGCAAATATCATGAAATATCATGAAATACCACATGAGAGGCCCGGTGAAAGCAAGTGAGATCTCAAGTGGCAGCACAACAAGCTGCATGTCTTTGCATGTCTGAGCGTCCTTAACCAAAGCAAACCGACTCTTTCCACAGGGTCCGTGCGGCTGAAAAGCAGCACTGAAGGCAGGTGTATATTTTGGATGGAAAAACAGTTCATATCACTGATCACTTTCGAGTTGCGGCCCACCAGCAGCAAATCAAAGTACACCATGTTTTTTGGCCCAAGAAAATCAACAAAGATGCTGCCTGCACACTGTTCTTTTGTTTTTTTGGTGATGTTTGGTTTTCTGCGCATCTTCTTCGCTACGGGTGAAAGCCAACGTCATTGTTTGGAGCACTGCCACCCCGCCTTCAACGGAGGTGACACTGTTGAGAGCATGCTTACAAAGTTTGTAGCATGCAGAAACTGGAGGTGAATGGGTGAAATTCAATTGAGTGACGAAACCACCAGAGTTCCACTATTTCAAACACAACAATCCATTTTCATCTCCTCACCATCATTTTCCATCGTTTCGAGATCGAAATCTGCTACGTGTGGCCGTTGCCAATGGCGCCATGTTTCACGTGTTTCAGGTGTTTCACATCGTCACCAATCTGAAGAGTGATGCCTCGGATCAAGCGCAAGAGCTTCAAGGTTTGGATCGTCCATATGGGCACGTCCAACAGCACCAGGTTCAGCAGACCTCCGGAGAAATCATCGCAGAAATCAACAGAGAAATGTACCCGGAATCAACACGTATCAACACTAGCAGTCACTGGCAACGCAACAAATATCAATCAACCTGTTGAAATCAATTCAGAACTTAGCAGCTCTGCTGGAGACCAAAGTGGCCAATCCACAAACCTGTTTATATTTTGTGGTTTCTTCGCCACAGCCCTACGTCCATGACAACCCATGACAAGCCGTGCCACACGTGCCTTCCACAAATTCATTTTGAGTCAGAGTTCCCCCACCATCAACGTCCAAAAGCTCAAAAAGATCTGTCATGCTATCCACGGACACCGTTTCCAAAAGTTTCGGAGGTAACATGTCCAAGGGCACATGCGCGATTTCCTCCCGCGTGATGCAGCCACTCTCGTCCGTGTCGAGCCGATGAAAGATGTCCAACAAAGCGGGCAAAGCCGCCTCCAGAAAAAAAGGAGGAAAACAAATTTCAGGCAACAAAAGCTATCAAATCCCGGAATTCAAAGGCACCACAATTTCAGAGACATGTCCCCGGGTATCTTTGCGCATTGCTGGTAGGAAAGTTGTTCAAGTTTTTACTCCTCCCGGCCCTGTCCCTCCTTAGTGTCCTTCCCTTTCCCTTTCCCTTTCGTTTCCCCTTCCTTTCCCTTTCCCTTTCCCTTTCCCTTTCCCTTCCCCTTTCCCTTTCCCTTTCCTATTCCCTTTCCCTCTCCCTTTCCCTTTCCCTTTCCCTTTCCCTTCCCCTTTCCCTTTCCCTTTCCCTTTCCTATTCCCTTTCCCTCTCCCTTTCCCTTTCCCTTTCCCTTTCCCTTTCGTTTCCCCTTCCTTCCCCTTTCCCTTTCCCTTCCCCTTCCCCTTCCCCTTCCCCTTTCCCTCTCCCTTTCCCTTTCCCTTTCCCTTTCCCTTTCCCTTTCCCTTTCGTTTCCCCTTTCCCTCTCCCTTTCCCTTTCCCTTTCCCTTTCCCTTTCGTTTCCCCTTCCTTTCCCTTTCCCTTTCCCTTTCCCTTTCCCTTCCCCTTTCCCTTTCCCTTTCCCTTTCCCTTTCCCTTTCCCTTTCCGCTTCCCTTCCCTTCCCTTCCCCTTCCCCGTCCCCGTCCCCGTCCCCTTCCCCTTCCCCTTCCCCTTCCCTTTCCTTTCCTTTCCTTTCCTTTCCTTTCCTTTCCTTTCCTTTGGCTTCGTGTCCTCACCTTTCTACCTTTGCTGTCCTCATAGTCATTCCCTTTTCTGTTCCTCCCCCTTTCCATTTTGTTCCTGGTTTTCGTTTTTTTTTCACTTGTCGCTTCCTGTCCTGTCCTGGCGTTACCTCTCTCTGCCTCAATGCCTTAACGGTCCTTTGCTTTTCGTTTCCCTTCCTTCCTCCTGCACCCCTTCTTTGAAAATATTGTTGATGGAACAGTCGTGGAAAAACTGATAAAACTATTGAAAATTAGTGCCTCTCCCTGGTGGAAAACTGCCTCTTGGCAGATTTCTGCCGTTCACACGCCAACTAAATGGTTTGGTTTGTGTCAAACACGCGACTGCTTAGTCATTTCGAATGTGTATCTTTTGCGTTTGTTCCCGTTTCCCTCGGTTTGGGCCTTGATCTTGCTTTTGGTCTTCAAACGTTCTGCTTCTGCCTCATGCGCAGCATATTCCAAGGCATGCTCGACCAGCACAGCTGTGACCTTGCGATGGTTGTTTTTTAACCTCCTCTGGGCAGCAAGAAAAAGGAGAAAAACATCATTCCACAACTAATTAACACCGGCCCAAGGATTCACATTTGGTCCGTGGATTTCGAGTCACAGGCATTTCATGCGAAGGGTCAAAACCTGGAACTAGGCCGTGGCACAACAAAACACTTATGTTATACCAGATAGTGCCCGGCCCGCGCCGGGGCGGAAGTTTCGAAAAAACAAGTGCTGATAAAAAAAATCAGTTGCCGTTCTTGTGATGCAGAATCCATGAAGTGTTGAAGGTGTGAGGTGCATCAACGAATGAGCACATGGTTGTTGAGATGACAATACAATGGAAGAATCCATGCACAGCCCACTGAATGAACGAACGAATCAAAGATTCGACGAAGCAATGAATCAGTGGATCAATGAACCAACAAATCAACACAAGAATCAGGGAATCACACAGAATGAATGAAGCAATGAATCAATGATTCAACAATGGAACGAATCAATGAAACAGTGAACCAACAAACCAATGAATCAATGAACCAATGGTTCAACAATGGAACGAATCAATGAAACAGTGAACCAGCAACCAATGAATCAATGAACCAATGGTTCAACGACTCAATGAATCAATGAATCAGTGAGTCCGCAAATCAACGAATCAATGAAACAATAACCGAACGTTTCAGTGAGTCACCGAAGCACGGGCATCATTGAATCAGAGAATGACCGAATCAAGAAAGCAATCAATCATCAACGATTCATCAAAGAATCAATGAATCAATGTTTCTCTGATGCTCCCACGCGCAAACAGCTCTTGCTCACTATGTTGTTGACACGATGATGCTGATATGAAGATGACATGATGACAAGACTGCCCCTGGACATTTGTCCATAGTTCGGAAATGTTCGAACCCAACTTCGTTTGACAAAGCTATACACCAGTAGTACCTCACAAGGCGGTGGCGGCAGCTTCAAAGATAGGAAACTATACGAGAAATGAATTGCTGTGGCGCATGGATGGCAGAGCGAATTCACTGATGGACCGAAAGGTGGTTGGAGCTGTGCTTTTTTGAATGGTTGCAGCGGCCAGCTCAACTGCAACTGCTGGATGTACCGTGGTCTAGTGTGGCGCAGTTTTGTTGTAGTTGTAGTTGCGGTTGTAGTGTAGTTGTAGTTGTAGCTGTAGCTGTAGTTGATGTTGTTGTCGTTGTAATGTTGTAGTTGCAGTTATAAATGTAGTTGTAGCTGTAGTAGCTGTTGTAGTTGTAGTCGTAGTCGTGGTTTTAGCGCAGTGGGAGTGGGAGGGGTAGTGGTAGTGTAGTGTGGTGCAGTGGAGTCGAGTTTAGTGTAATGCAGTGGAGTGTAGCGTAGTGTAGTGGACTTGTAGTTGTAGTTTGAGCCGCTATAGTTGATGTTGTTGTAGTTGCAGCTGTAGCTGTAGCTGATGCTTTTGTAATTGTAGCTGTAGCAGTAGTTGTAGTAGTTGTAGTACGTGTAGTAGGTGCACTAGGTGTTGTAAGTGTAGTAGTTGTAGTAGTTGTAGTAGTTGTAGCTGTTGCTGTAGTGTATTGTAGTGTGGTGTGTGTGTGTGTGTCTCGTGGTGTCGTGTAGTGTAGTGGTACTGTGATGCGGTGAGGTAGAGTGTCGCGTCGTGTAGTGTAGTGGTAGTTTGGGCTGTAGCTGTTGCTGTTGTAGTTGTCGTTGTAACTGTAGGTGTAGTTGTAGTGTTGTAGTTGTAGTTGTGGTTGTAGTTGTAGCTGTAGGGTGGTGTAGTGGTAGTTGTGGTTGTAGTTATTGCTGTTGTAGTTGTGGTCGTAGTTGTAGCTGCAGCAGTTGTTTTAGCTGTGGTGTAGTGTGGTGGTAGTTGTGGCTGTAGTTATTGTTGCTGTAGCCGTGGTTGTACCTGTAGCTGTACCTGCTGTATATAGTTATTATAATTATAGTAGTAGTAGTAGTAGTAGTAGTAGCAGTAGTAGTAGTAGTATTAGTAGTAGTAGTAGTAGTAGCAGTAGCAGTAGCAGTAGTAGTAGCAGCAGTAGTAGTTGTTGTTGTTGCTGCGGCTGTTGCAGTTGTAGTTGTAGTTGTAGTTGTAGTTGTAGTGTGGTGCGGCTGAACGTCCAAAAGTGGTCCAAACATGTGCAGTTTTTTTCGTTTTGACTTCAAAACGTGCTTCGCGCCACAACGGCGCGCACTTTTTCGACATTTCAACTTCCAAAAGTGTTCCAACAATGGTGTGTTTTTAGCATTTTGACTTCGACATGTGCTTGGTGCCGCAACGCGCCGTGCACTTAATCAACATCTCAACTTCCAAGTGCTCTGAAGCTGAAGCGTTTTGTACGTTTTGACTTCGACGCGTGCTTCACGCCACAACGCCGCACTTTTTCAACATCTCAACTTGCACCAAGGGTCCGAAAAAATTATGCTTTTACCATTTTGACTTCGAACTGTGCTTCGCACCACAGAGCTGCCCACTTTTGCAGCATCTCAACTTCCAAGAGTGCTGAGGTGCTTTTAGCATTTTGAATTCGACATCTGCTTCGCGCCACAAGGCGGCGTGCAATTTTTCTCCGCACCCGCCGCTTTAGCCAGCCTACTTTTCGAGCCTCCAGAGCCCCAACGCGATTTTTTTACCTTTTCACGCACCTTCATCTTCTTTCTCTTGACTCTTTTTCTTCTCTGATCTTCTTCTTCTCTCTCTTCTCTTCTCTGACTCTTGCACCCTCTGCTTTCCAATCTGATCAAAAGCAACTATGCCAAGATATGCCTAGCAACCAGGTTCATCAGAGCAACGGAGAAGAATAACAAAATCGGCATGAAGTAGATGAGCAGCCAAGGTTTTGCCATGATCAACGGGAAGTACACATCTGCAATCCTGGGAATTGCACATGGACTCCGATATGGACACCAATCAGAATTGACCAATTTCAAACACTACATGTACTACAGAGGTCAATGCTACATACACCCATGAAAAAAACAGTGGCATGACACAGCATGGCACGGTGCAAAACGCAATGTTTGAATGCAAGAAAGCGGCCAACAAAGTTTCTAGCTTCATTTTTTTTTCACACGTGTCATGTTCCTCTGTGGCTCTACGGGATACCATTTTCGTTCAACCACTTTGAAACCAAGAATCGAATCCATGGTAACAAACTGCAGCAAGGTCAAAATTGATCGCGGCAAAGTTCCAAAAGCATGTTGGACAATGCTTTGCGTTTCCGGGTTTGAGCGAAGGTCCACGTCTTTAGTGATAATCTCCACGGCCACACAGCCAAATATAAAGAGCCACAATGCGACCAAACATGTAACCGACAACATGGTATGCCCAGCTGTGAGGATGCCATACACTAAACGCCATATGACTTTGAAATGGCCAACCATCCTCAAGGCCCGAGCGAGTCTCAGCAAACGAAGGCCGCGGACGACCAAAACCTTTTCAAATTCGATCCCTCCGAGTGTGCCTTGTCCAAGGATGGGAGCCACCACCAATGCAATGATGCCAACACAAACCAATGAAAAATCCAACAGAAACCATGGGCTCTTAAACAGTTGGCGGCCACCAACGAACAAACGCAGCGATAGTTCCACTGTGTAGACTGTGAGAAAAGCTCTTTCAATCCAAGTGGCCCACTGGATGTCGCCGTTTTCGATGGATAGCTCTGCTTCAACACCAATCATAATCATATTCAACAAAATGATCACGCCTGTGATGTACTCAAAATGTTTGGAATTCACAAATCTGCATACAGCACGTTTCTGCCGCTGCCACCAACTGAAATCACCAAAATGGTCCATCGTATCATGATCCATCATCACTTCCGCCACCAACTTTTTCAAAGGGCCCTGGCTCACTTCAAGTTTTTTGGGTTGCCTGGAGCGCCGAATATCAGTGGAAGGAGTTGAATCTCGGCCCAGTGGTCGGCTCTCACCTTCAAATTCGTCAAGCCCAATGTCCAACACTTCAGGGAAATCACCGGATGGTGCCACGGGCCGCTCGGGCTGCACATTTACCTGCGGCATTTTCATGGAATCCGCTTTGGCCAGCAGATCTGCCACTGTTTTTTGCCATTGCTCATGTTGGTGCTTCAAGATGTCCATCCGTTCCATGGACACTTTTTGCTGCGCCCGAATTTCTGAAATGGCATCTTGCAAATCCATTGCACGCAATACCGCCCAATCCTATTGCACGTTGGCTTTGCCAGGCATGCACCTATATACCGGTGCTTTCTGGAATGGAGCCAATCAAATCATAGGCGCAACCTTTTCCATTTCTTTGATATTTGCTGCTGCCGTGGAATCCAAAACTTGTCAAAATGAGTGGAAAAGGCATTTCCCATGCATGCCGCTGAAACAAAAATACGAATCAGTATGCAAAAACAACTCCCATCCATACTTTGCCCTTTTATGTGTTTACTGGGTGCGCTGGCCCAATGTTCACCACTGAACTCGAAGAAAGGCCGCCTTACTGCGAACCTATTTCTTTCAAAATAACGCCTGGTAGGCCAGCGGTTCAACCCCTGATGCGCTGTGAGCCAGTTTTATTTCAAAACGCGCCGCTTGACTAAAATTGAACAACAACAACAACAACAACAACAAGAACAACAACAACAACAACAACACAACAAACAAAAAGACCTAACGAACACAGTGACACCAAGGGACAACAGTTGCAACCTGTTTTTGTCATGTTTGAGCCAAACAAGTCACGTGTTTGGCGGTTGACTTGGACGGATGCCTATACACCTGCATCATATGAAAATACACGTGTGCGTTTGACCCTAATCTTTCAAGCCCCCCTTATACTGAACTGTACAAGGTCAACCGTTAACAACAAACTACCGGAAGTTCATCAGGCCTATGCCAGAATGACGTATTTCAAGGCTCGGATGTATTCCAGGCAAATGACAAACCAGTTCCATCACAAAGCCCCTTAAGCCTAGCAATTATGATTACATACGCTTTACAGATGCTTAATTACCAATGCATGATATCCAAAAGGATTTTGGAGGGGTGCCGTGGCAGCTAGCCTGCTTTATGCAAAGCGAGAAATTACCGATGTTTGAAAGCCAACCGGCTGCCGTGCAAGTATTAATTCCCGATGCACGGATGCAGGAGCGGCGCTGTCGCAGCCAACCTCCATTAGGCACGAATACAGCACCCGAAGATACGACAATGAGAGTCCAATGACACATCCACAAGACACGACTCAACAAAATCCAACATATGTTGTCTTTATTTATTGATTTTCAATGTATACATAATATTAATATTAAAAATATTTTTATTTAAAAAAAAACGCAAATGCTTTTTGCCGCCACCCATGGCCGGGATGACTCCCGAGAGACCCATTTTGGCCACAATTACCCCTGCAAGAAATGGATGCAGATGTATTGGATGATGACGAACTTGTTGGTCCAGAATAGGATTCTGAGCGCAGCGTGCCTTCTTTGGATGCAATTGCGGCCATTGTATGGGCACGTCAAGAAATTCAAACGGCTTTGGGGCCAGTTGAAACCAGTTTGACCAACATGGGTGAAAGATTTGAACCCTGGAATCCCAAGTGACCAAACAAAGCACCCCACTCGAGGGTTTGATTGCTGCAAACGGTCCGGGCACAACAGCATTGTGTGAGCTGGACAACAAATTGGCCGAACTCTAATCCCAAACCGATTCCTTGAAACAGACCAATCGCATGCAACAGGGTCCCGTTCCGAACATGTCCGGCCTGGCCAAAACCATGGTGGTTAGTGGATTGGGTGGTTTAGGATCTTTGCAGGCAGCAGCAAAAAGGTTGAACCAAAAACTGGCAGAGTCGAATGCCCCACGACCAGTGGAAACATACATGAAGTCAGCTGATTTCAATGGATTGCTTTTCGCCAAGTATCGTTCCATGTATGGCAGGGATGTAGCAGTGGTAACTTTTGCGCAGTGCAAAGTTGAAGTATAATCAATTTCAAATCTGGGCGACCCAGGACCTCCTGGTTCCGACATGTGCAAGGACGTTGTTTTTGCTAGGTTTGCGATGAAAGCTTGGCCAATGGGGGCTTGAAATACGTGAAACAGCTTGATAAGGATCGACGAGCAATACACCAACATGACCATTGCTGGCCAAACAATGGCACAAATTTCTTGCAAGCGTGGAGGTTTGAAAGTGGAGTGGGCGCATGGGTGGGCGGCCCAGGATGAATTCCAAACAAATGCACAGCTCCAACGAATCATGGACAAAGCAGCAGCCGTGATGAAAAAACACAGCAAGGGCAAGGGCCTCATTGGGAGTGCTCCGTTCGAGTTTGTAGAAACATGTGCCACCGGCAATCCGTTTTCCGGAACAGAATTCAAACATTTTTCATTTTCCTAAAAAAATTGCAGGGATGCTTGGAGACCTGGAAGGTTGCGGGTAGGACGCGGGGAAATGCTGCAATCTTGCCATTTGGGGCCAAACTTTTTTCTTCGGCGCAAATTACAAAAGCGGCTGGTGTCGCAATTTTGGCAAGCAAGCAAGCAAGCAAGCAAGCAAGCGAGCAAGCAAGCGAGCGAGCGAGCCAGCCAGCCAGCAAGCAAGCAAGCACAGCAAGCACAGCAAGCACGGGAAGCACGGGAAGCACGGGAAGCACGGGAAGCACGGGAAGCACGGGAAGCAAGGCAAGCAAGGCAAGCAACACAAGCAACGCAAGCAACGCAAGCAACGCAAGCAACGCAAGCAACGCAAGCAAAGCAAGCCAAGCAAGCAAAGCAAGCAACGCAAGCAACGCAAGCAAAGCAAGCAAAGCAAGCAAAGCAAACCCAGCAAACCCAGCAAGCCCAGCAAGCCCAGCAAGCCCAGCAAGCCAGCAAGCAAGCAAGCAAACAACACGTGAACTCAATAGGGAAATCCTATGTGCAATCCGACCGCCTCATGTATGTCGATTTCATGCAAGTGTCATGGCAGGATTGTCCGAAGTATTTTTCTGTATATGTCACACATGGGGTACCCAAACAAAGATATGGGAGGCTTGGGACTCATGAGTGCTTCACACCTTGCCATCCTAGCGTACTGGGTGTCGTGGGCCGATGTCATCCCTGTTCTGCACCGCCAGACCCCCGTGGTCCACTTGGCAACAATTATTTGTTGAACGCCCCCCACCCAGCCAAGCGACAGCCGTGGACGGCCCCACCCAGCCAGGCTGCCAACAGCACGCCACACTCCCCTTCACCACTGCAGCGCGTGCACAAGTATACAACACCCTCGACCCAGCCAGTCAAGCCATGCTCGACTCACAAACCGGCCCCCTATGCAAGCAGAGCTTTCACCACCATTCCATACACCACCGAGGTCACCTATCCAGATCACACCTTCCGCATCCTCATGCTCCGCCGCCTCCGGCTTCCGTTGCCTCTTACTGAACGCGCCTGTCGGTGCCATCGCACTCTTGACCCTTTGGGCGACCACTGTGCAGCTGCTCGCAATCGGGCAGGGGTCCTCAAAAGCAGAGGGGTACCACTTGAACATGCGGCCGCGCGGGTTTGCCGGGAAGCTGGCGCTCGTGTTACAATGCACACCCGCCAGGAGAGGGATCAAAAAAAAACAAATAGGGATCAAAAAAAACAAACAAGGATCAAAAAAAACAAATAGGGATCAAAAAACAAATTTGAAAACTAAAGGAGGAGAAGGAAAGAAAGAAAGGAAGGAAGGCAGGCAGGCAGGCAGGAAGGAAGGAAGGAAGAAAGAAAAAAAGAAAGAAAGAAGTAACCTTCTCTTGAAAAATGAAAGGAAAGTTTCCTTCTCTTGACCCCCCCACCCGCTTTTATTTTTTAGCCGGCTCCCCTTGCTACCTACTAGTCTTTTTTTCACAAGCATCATCGTTGTTTATTTGGGTTCATTTGATCTTGGTTGATATCCATCGCGACTTGTGCCTATGTACTTCTTTCTTGGTACTCATTGCGGGGGGAGGCGCTGTGCCCTCCCCCCTGCACCCCCCCACCCGCTTTTATTTTTTAGCCGGCTCCCCTTGCTACCTACTATTCTTTTTGTTCACAAGCATCATCGTTGTTTATTTGGGTTCATTTGATCTTGATTGGTATCCATCGCGACTTGTGCCTATGTACTTCTTTCTTGGTACGCATTGCCTGCACACCCCCACCCGCTTTTATGTCTTAATTGACTTCCCTTGCTACCTACTCTCTTTCATTTTTTTCATAGGTATCGTTTCTTTGGGTTCATCTTCTCTCTCTTAATCATTATTTATATCCATCGAGACTTGAGCCTGTGTGCTTCTTTCTTGGTACGCATTGCGGGGGAGGCGCTGCGCCCTCCCCCCTGCACCCCCCCACCCGCTTTTATTTTTTAATCAGCTTCCCTTGCTACCTACTTTATTTCTTTTTCTTCGCAAGCATCGTTTATTTGGGTTTATTTTTT
>Ga0126342_10019811_pt1 | contig 11384 bp, 10 predicted proteins | sample Cyp1metagenome_FD_92528 | JGI IMG/M metagenome (GOLD analysis project Ga0126342, IMG submission 92528) | Coral microbial communities from Lord Howe Island, Old Settlement Bay, Australia - Cyphastrea 1 metagenome | ecosystem: Host-associated > Invertebrates > Cnidaria > Coral ... | reverse complement strand
GCAGTGAGAAGTGCGAAGTGCGAAGTGGAGCTTCAAATGTGACATGTGAAACAAGACACAACTTTCGCAGAGTGCACGCGCGCACGGCTTGGCTGGCGCACGGCGCATGCAAGTTCTATAGATGAGAAAGGTCTTATATATATATCTTTAAGGCAACTTCCGCCCCGCCTCGTGCGGGTACTACTGGTATCTATATGTATTCGTAAATTAAATGCTCCTTGATTAAACAAATTAATGGTGTGTTCAATCTCGAAGCCCTCCAAACGCGCACCGTCTCACCAAGCTCTTCATGTGCATCTCCGACCTGAATTCTCTGGGCCAATCTCAGTTCCTGAACAAAAAAACTATGGATTTCTCTGAACAAAATGCCAAGCTGATTTTTTTATGGTTGAACATCTAGGGTAAAAAAATGAGATCTGTTTAAATGACCTTTTATGGTTCAGAAAAGTACGTATTCCTTGTTAAAATAGCCACAAATGGTGGTATCCAGCATGTTTGGACAAGCGTATTGGCTGCCCCTGGTATTGTTGACTATGTCAACACCTTTGAAGCACGGGGCAGAGTTCCGTACACTTCAATGCAAAATGTAAGAAACCAAGACTTTAGTGACGAAGTGCCCGTGTGAAGAATCTTCAAAACCCTCTATCGTCCCTTTGTACAACGTATATAGTTAGTTAATGGATTTTCTATGATGGATTGGGACAATTCCGAGTACATTGGATAGTATAGGCCAATATCATATATAATAATCCATCAACAGGGGTCTTGAACACTGCCCATGTAAGTCTACCCATGCAACATATTGTAGCTATTTCCCACCCCTTCCTGTATCATAGGGCATGTTACATGGACGAGTACCAGCACCAAACCAGAGCTTGGGTATATTGACATTAATGACTGATAGAATTATAGATCATAAATTATATATAACAATTATATCATTTATGATTTGGTAACCTGGTAAACCCAATAATTCACCATCGCAACTTTGGGTTGATTATATTTTATTGGGTATATACCCCTTTTTGGGATGATTTCTTATAATCAGCATCTAATCTAATCAGTTGATTGCTGCTAGCTGTCCCAGCTGGTTGCTCCCCTGGCGCGACGAAAAAAGGAACGTCGGAAATCTGGGTCTTTCCAGCCAGTTGCATGACCTTGCTCACCTCGTGCTCGTTCCAATGACCCGTCTGTCGATCGCGCACGAACCTATCCAAGATGTCAAGCGTACGACGCCGACCGGGGGATTGAAATAGCAAACATCAGGGGTAAACAACAAGTGGAAGATATAACCAACAAATATTAGGGATATAGTGGGGATATATTGGGAATATCCCCAAACATGATGGAAGCTTATGACTACTGGATATCTTGGGGATATAAGCATCCATAATATGGATATGATGGGGGTATCACGGGAGATATGATCAACAAGATGATGTTTTTTTTTGTCCAGTTAACTGCGGGCTGGGACCCAAAGATATGAAACAAATGTGGTTTTCTGAGATTCTGGGGGAGTCTTCACTGATCCTAACCTGTTGGAAAAGGGGTTGTAGCCCTGAAAAAAAACATGGCTTTAGTCAAGTCAAGCTACTAAACACAACCAAAAAATACCAAAAATACAACCGACATATTGTGACTGGAAAACACACAAGACTTGGCTGAATGATTGGTACTGTAGTATGGGTGCAACTAGATTTAAATCCTGTCGCATAAGGCAAGGTAACGGGAGTAATAATCAGGATTTGGGGTTGAGCTGTTGCAATGCAAATCATCCCCAAACCTCCAGTGTCCCAACAAAAAATGAAGGATTTTGGACGCCACAACGCAAGTTGTAAACCTTGCTGCACCCAAATTGGTGTTTGCACCTTGAATCCCCAAAACATGAGCGAACAGTTTGAACACTCGGGTCCCACACAGGGGTTGAGCATCAGGACGAGCTAGGGGAAACCTCTGGGACGCCCCACCATCTGGAGTTCTTGGAGCCAACCACGTTGCGGAATTCCAAGATGGTCGGTCTTCGACTGCCTGATCTGTCAAATATTGTCAAATGGGGTACGACACCTTAGTTCATCCTCACATTTCTGATGGCTAAATTTGGCTAAAACATGCCAACACCTGTTCTTGATGATGAAGTATGGCTAAATCCCAATGTTTGACGATTAAAATTGCTGAATCGCTAGTTTTAACCCAAGGCCACATCATGTCAAACCTTCATTTCAACATGGTTGTATAGACCCATTATAGATCCTACGTTTAATGGGGACTCAACCAAACCCAAGGTCGGGGACCCCCAATCATGCACGGTAGCTGTTGGTGAATAAGCCTAATAACAGCGTCCAATCATTGGTCAAACCTAGTGGTTCTAATATGTTCCAATCCTAGTGGTAAGTAATCCCTTGTTCATATCACTCCTATTTCAGTAACCACATGTAACCACTATACGACTATATAATGGTGGTACAGTATATGGTGGTATGGTACACTCCTAATGTCATTCACCAGCATTCACCGAAAGTGGTACCAAAATGTAGCAACATTGCCATCGCACCTAAGGTTCCTGAGATGAAGTTGAAGGTCTCTCCAGCAAGTGCCTGGGATTTCTGCAAAGTTTTCCCGGTCCAGCCGGGTTGGTTTCCCCCCCACCCTTCAAATTGACAGAAAACTATGGAAATTCACAATGTTCAAATATGTTCAATAGCTAAATCATCTTTGAATGGCTCATAGCGGCCATAACTATCTTAGTTCACCAGTTCGGGTAGCAATCGGATCTCACTCCATTTTTCATTGGTCAAATAGCCTCAGTTTCAATGGTCCAATCCCATCCTCCGCACCGAAATGTTGGCTGGGGATCATCGTTCCATTTCCAGAAATGACAAATAAACAACGATCCCAAATAATTAGAAACATGAAACACCATAAAATCCTACCAAAAGAATCAAGCATAAAAACCATTGAACAAACATGTCTTCCACATCGTTTCTTTGATGCTCCTCTCACTGTTGCCCCAATGGCGAACCCCAGAAAGGCCATGGCACCTCGATCAAGCGGCTCTTTCCCACCGACTGCTTTCCAATCAGGATGAATTGAGGCCTAGGCGGCCATCCTTGGGCCCCGAAACGAGAGCTAAGTTGGTTTATCATGGTTTATATAGCTATAGTTTTACTAGGATTTTTGATAGATACAAATAGATTCAATATACCTTGGTTCAATGGTTTTCCACTTATGTAAGGGTTTTTCGCTATATAGCTTTAGTAGGATTTATGATGTATGCATCGCTGGTTCAATGGGGGGATTTCCCGCTTCATCCTAGGAATTCCCAAGTCTGGTGCCTCCTCCGAAACGCGGTGAAATCCGATTTTCCATCCCATGGAAATAAATAATAAATAAATTAAAAATATTATATAATATTTTATGTTATAATATAATATAATATAATATAATATTATATTATATAATATTTTATGTTATAATATAATATAATATAATATTATATAATATTTTATGTTATCATATAATATAATATAATATAATATAATAAAATATAATATAATATAATAAAACAAAATATAATATAATATAATAAAATATAATATAATAAAATAAAATAAAATATAATATAATAAAATAAAATATAATATAATATAATATAAAATAAATTATAATATTATATTATATTTTATTATTTTATATTATATTCATATTTATATTCATATAATTAAAATCTTCTTTTTAAATATATAATTATATTCATATTTGTATTCATATAAGCCCCTAACCTCAAACTCGTCTGCACGCTCGCTCTTTTTTCAAACACCTTCCTCACACTGTCTTCCAACTTGTATCACTTACAAGATAATGCATTGGGTATGCCCACAGATCCATCAGCCCTGCCGATGAAGGCAGCCTGTATCAGTTAGGTTAAGTACCTCCAGCTATCCAGTCACACCCATACAGTTAACCTCTCCAATCTGTGAGGATTCGCAGTGTCCTGCGCAAGGACCCCATCTGCAGCGCAGACTTCAAGTTATAAGGTTACCCCACAGAGGACCTGATAACAGGGTGGGTCAAAATGCCTGATTTAGGGAGGGCAAGGAAAACAATGCTGCTATTTTGGATCAATGTACTTGAGCCAAAATTGGCATTTGTTTTACCTTATTTAACGAACCACCAAGAAATGACCACTGTCCACCTATGCCTGTCATATATATGGTCCCAGTCATACATATGGTCCCGTCCTCCGTCTCTCCACCCCCCCCAAATGGGTTGGGTCCCCAGGTAGCACCCCCTTCCCTTCTATTTGCAAGCTATTGGCAGCATTTCTGAGGTCCAGCTTCGTTTTTGCTAGGTCTTTGCAGCATTCATGACTACCAGCCTCGCATTTACTAGGTACATGCTACCTTTTAGACGATCTACGTAGCACACATACTCCCTCAAAGTACCTACGTGCCACCTACAATCATACATACATGTGCTATGTATCTACTTCCTATTTACTACGTGTGTACTCTCACAACACTATATACATGTGTTTGACATATACCGTACCTACCATACATTCCAATGATGCCATACATACCATACCTATCATACCTATCATACATACCACACATACCATACATATGAAACATAACTACCACACTTACCATACATACAATACCAAACATACATGCCATACATACCATACCCACCATACCTACCTTGCATAGTAACCATACGTACCTTACAGACCATACATACTGTCATATCAAACATACCATACCCAACAGACTTACATACCATGCCTACCATCCGTACAATACCAACCATTCATGCCATACATACCATACCTACCATACATACCATGCTTTCCAAACATGCCATACCAGACCGACCATACACAGCATACATACCCAACATACCATACCACACCCCAGGGGGGAGGGGGAAGATCTCATATGGGGGCAATATATGGGACCCATCCTATGCGGGCCTGGTGCATATATATATAATAGTATATAATATAACATATATATATGTATAACAGATTATCTATATATGTATATAATATGTTATATGTTACTGTTATCTATAGTTAATATACCATTTAAAGTTTAGAAGAAATTAACCTCCAACCCACAGTCTCATGGCAGGGTCGAGCTAGTTGGTAAACTCAATGGCCAATGCCATAAACCTACCATGTCTGGAGGGTTTACACCACACAGAAATCTGGTGATATGGGGGTTTCCTGAAATAGTGGTACCCCCAAATCATCCATGTGGTATTTTCCATTATAAACCATCCATTTGGGGTATACCACCGTTTATAGAAACCCCCCATCTTGTTACCACGACAAAATCAATTGGGCTGAAGTGTATCGAACTTTTCACGGATTCGGTGCGTCTTTGAGAAATTCCTGACGTGATGAACAAGGAACCATCCCGTTTGGAAGGATCAATCAACAGAAAGTAGATGTTTTGATTCGTTTTCTCACATTGATATAGAGATGTTGCCCCGTTTCGGATTCCTGTTTTTATATCTTTTATAACGATAATACTTGGTGCTTGGTGGTTGGTTTTTCATCCCTCCAAGACAATGGGTGTGTCCAAGCCCCATGGGAAAAGACTTAGCTCTCTGACATTGGAAAGTCGACAATGCCAATCTTATCCTGGCCCAGGCATTATTGGCAAACATGCCAGTGGTCAGTTCAGATTCATATGAATATACGTAGTATATATATATATATAATTATATATATATATATATGAATATAGATGGCTGTAGATGGATATAGATGGATATAATAATTATGGATGGATATAGATAGATGTTGATTCCATCCAAACTGGGTTTCCCCTGAGCCATGTTTGATGACATTGAGACAATATTATTTGCAGTGAAAGTTGGAAATCTTTGGAGCCAAACCGACCACCTGTGACTTGAGACGTGCCGTCCCAAAATCTGCTGACAGTCGCAATGGTGAACTGGTTGGTGAATCTTCTAGGGCTGGATAGCAGGAAAAATATGGAACACTTATGACCACAGAGTCATTGCCGAGTCATTGCCAGATGTTCGGTAGTATTGGGTACTCTACATCAATTGCACCCTGAGTGTTGGCGCTTCACGTTACTGTCCCAAATATACGTACGATCGAACAGGATCAGTTGGTTTTGATTCACTGCGGGGTCGTATCCCATTCTCCACAAGATCTGCTAGTGAAATGTGCATCCCTGTTTTTTCTGGTATACCTATCCCTCTGAAAAATGAGTTCGTCAGTTGGGATGATGAAACTCCCAATATATGGAAAAATAAAATTCATGTTCCAAACCACCAACCAGTTCATTGTAGATCTCCGTGAAGATTTGCCAAACATTACCAACCAATGTCATAGGGAACGTCATAATCCAGTCATGTTCCAGTCACCACCAACCAGCTCCCACTTGGTGACTTATTTTATTTCGTTGCTTGAATCACAGGAAATATCACCACGATTGCTGATAGATGCTGATAGATGCCCCATGAAAAACGGTTTGTTGATCGATTCCCACCTTGTCCTCTTGGTTTTCCTTATGAAATCCATTAGTTTACCATGTTTCTCGGAATTGTTAACCTATATGTTCACCTATTTTCCTCATAAAGTGCATGAGTTCACGATGTTTCTCGGTCAAATTTCCATCCCCCTTTTGCAAAGATCTCTTTTCGCGCGCCTGCACTCGGGCTTTCACATCGCCCAGCAGGTTCAGCAGTTCAGATCTGGAACCCACGCCTGATTTAAACAACTCAAAAACTAGACAGAAAAAAAGATTAATACCATTGTTGCGATATTGTTGTGATTAATAACTCAAGATAACAATATCATGTTTTTTTATTACCATTTGTTGTGATATTTTGAGAACATGTCTATTGTTTGATGATTCAATCTCCAACCTAGGAAAACAAACAGTGTTCACACCTTTTCGAAATCTTTTTTTGGAGATCACACACATGTAATATCGTCACAACGCCGTGATTCATCTTGATATATCTTCACTAACTAATAGCACGCCAAGCTGTCAGGATCTGTCATTAGCAGCGGAATGCAGTGGATGAAACCCGCCTGCCATTGCGCGGGCTTCGGCGGGCCACCTATTTAAATTAGAGCACTAGAAACTACGCTGCAACAGTCGGCAGAGAGGCGGATGGCAGATCTACTGGGAGATCGACTGGGGGTTCGATGTTCTAATATTCTAGTATGTCTGCACAATATGTATGCACAATGTGCAAGATTCTAAATCATTTTAAAGTCAAATTTATAGTTTTAGTGTTTGTTAAAATATGTTTAAATTGTGTCCTACACATCCCATCACACTATATCTTGAAACTTCCAAGATAATAACACAATCCACTGCAATGTTTAATATGTTGCAATATGATTATCACCCCGTCCCGCGACGGGTTGCTCAGCTGCTCTAGTCACTCTAGTCGGGTGGATCAAAGCAGCACTCCTTAGGTCCTTGGTCTCTCTCCTGTATGGAAACAAACTTTTGTGCACATCTGTCAGTTCACAAGTGGTCAATATCCCATATGAATCATCATATGAATGACTATGTCCAAAAAGACTCACATATTACATATCCGGGTATCGGTATAACTCAAATGTAACTGGGTTACTTCACATAGGAAACATCCAAGTACATGTCTATGGTCGATGCTATCATACCAGGTACCATCGTAGCACAGTACCCTGCAACCATCAAGTTTGCAGGTCACTACTTCGAGGACCAGCCCACTCAGAACCTGGTAATATTATATATATATGGGGCAACCTTACAAATTGGGGACCTTTGATAACCAGGGTTGCACTTACGATTCATGATTCCTTGCATGATCCTCCAAGAAAAAACATCATCCATACTCATCTGACAACAATAACACGGACCCCACGGGAAAATCTTTTCCACGCGGTACCGGTTGGCTTTGGCGCCCATTTTGGCGCAACGGTTGGTGAAACCTGTGCAATCCGCACATCATGTGATCTGATTGCAGTTGAAAGAAGCAGAGTCGAAGACTGTGAACATCGGATTCAAGGAAAATTTACTGAGTTGGTTTAAAAAAACATCAATGCTACAGTGTTTTACATGGTCTTGTTACGTCTTGTTGGTGTTTTACCATCTTTGATGGGCGACTTCAACAAATGACCTTCCCCTGGTACTCTCGTCGATGAACCTCTCTCAATTTGGAGACGATTTACCAACATAATTAAGTGGTTCCTTATAATAATTTTATCCCAGTAATTTCCTACAATTATCCCAATATTATCCCAATAGTATCCCAATATTATCCCAATATTATCCCAATAGTATCACATGTTCATCCATTTTCAATGAAGCTGCACAATTTTCCAACACAAACGTTCCGGACTTCACACGTAACAAAAAGGCCGCAAATCTCAACCCATCATCATGGCGAGCCCTGGCGTCTCATCATGACATGGATCCATGATGATCCATGATCGTCCGGTGTGGCCGTTGTAATCCATACTTAATGCATATGAGCCAGATCACAAAGATGTGATGATGTCTTGGTTATGTATAATATATATATATATACACAAACTATCAAGTTTGTTAAACTCACACTGACTTTCAGTTACTCATCGATTTTCCCATCACAAAAATGGTTCACCTTTTTTTTTTTTCGGTAGGGCTCAGCGGTATTTCCCGTTCTGAACCCGCGCCTGAGATTGGTTGATCAAATCTGGAGAGGCCCAAACGACCACACCCACAATGAGGAACAAAACCTTGGGCCGAGGATTTCCAGTTGTTTCTTGAAATGGAGGTACGTTACCGGCCATATCTGTTTTAGATCGCATTATAACATATTATATAATCTATTATATATATATATAATATTTAATTATATTATAAGTATATTTATAAGGATACACTGCATAATCATGTAGTAGAAATGTCTGCAATATGCGCCTGATCTTGCAATAGGTCATTTCCTCCAAGTCAGCTCATGTGAGCCCCAGAAGGGGGGGACTCACCATCCACTTCTCGATGGATCCCATATGATCCCATTGTATCCCTGAAGTTGACGTTGCGGCCACAATTTTTGGGCAATGATTATCATTCATCCACTAAAATGTTCGGCCATCTTTGGGCTTGCCTGAAAATGGGGGACCAGTTTCAATTGATGATGATCGTTGTTGCCAGTAAATTAGCCATCTGGGAGAATATCCCAGTTGTGTTTTCGGTGAACCCGGTCAACCACGCCTTACCAAACAATCGGATTTTCGAACCCCAAACACCTGATCACCAGTGGATCTTTTGGAAAACATCGAGTCAGGCTCCATCAGCATGGTCGATGACTTGCGGTTTCAGCACATCCCTACATCAAGAAAAATGGTTGTTTGAGAAACAACCATACATACATGTCTAGTTCTCTGGGGTTGAAAGTCCATTTTACATTTACATACTGTATGCACTATGTGTTTAGAACAAAACTCGCTTGCCAAAATTCCAATTAGCATGCCCATCTGTGCATGGATCACAGATTGGGAGCCTGTCAAAAGCTTTGCACACACCTATGGGACCAATGGTAAATATGTGGATTGTTTATATATTGTCATCCATTGTCTTCTACCAAAATTCATCAACATTTCTGTTTTTCGGCATCTACATTTGTGCCCAGCTATTTGATTTCGACCACAAACAGCAGCGTCACCGTGGCCCACACCGCTCCAACGCAAGGGAGTAAGACTGACACCTGCTCAGTCGGGTATGGCATATTACCTGGCCTGAACACTTTAGCATCCTCACATAGCACACACTGACTTCAACTTGGGGGTTGTGGCAAAATACACCATGATATATACCATGAATAAGAATTTGAGTGAGGCCTAGTCTATATACAGAAGCAATGTTTGGTATAGGCATGGGTCAAAAGAAATATAAAAATGAACCATGGATGTTTTGTGATGTTTTGTGTAAATATTTATGTCCAATTTTCTTACCCCACACAGAACGCATCACTTCAATTCGGCTTTCGGCTTTTTCTCTACTCGGGCGACTACACGGGGATCCCATCCAGCTGGGCTGACGACTTTGAAGATTCCATGGTGATTCCATGGTGTTTTTTGTTTGTAGGTATTTACCCTCTGGTAAACTAACATAACTATGGGAAATCACCATTTTCAATGGGTAAATCCACTATAAATCACCATTTTCAATAGCTATGTTAAATTACCAGAGGGTATCTGTTTTGAAGATGATCTGATCATTAAAAAACCACGTGTTTTACTGAGTTATTTGCTGGAAAGAAGCCACAAGAACCATAGTTACCATAGTTGTCAGAGTGTGTTATAAAAGAGTGTTTGCATTAATGCTCCCCTATTTGAGGCATTGAGACGGTCTAATTTATTGGGCTTTCAGAAAGTACTATATACTTCATCCTTTTTTCTAAGACACAGGACCTCAAAACGAAGAAATTCATCACTAGATTCATCAGATTCATCACTATTAATAGGACATTTCTGGGTCTTCCTGATTATCGCAAACATCTCATCAAAGCATTGCTTACCCAGCAATCAGCCACCAAGTGCTGGGTTTCCGACGCGTGGATTGCGCTCCCAGACTTTCCTTTGGCACCGCTGATTTTGATTCACATCAGGAGGATGACATGAAATCAAGATGAAACAAAGCAACTAAAGACAAACGCATGGCACCTGGGATACCATGCAAAAGACATGGTTGTGTTTTATGAGAAGTTGTGTCCTAAACCATTCCAAACCCATATGTTTCATGATGTTTGCAGGTTTCATACAGTCATTCACCATACTATACCATACTGGTATGCTTTCCGATTTGGCGAGATGCTACTTGACCCTAGCTACTTTGATCCACAAAAAAGTATGTACAATGTGTTCACATATCTTTGGAATGTCAAATACGTGATATGAGGGGGGGTCCATAAATGGAGGTACTCCCAAATGGATGTTATATAGTGGAAGATCCTACTAACATGATCTAAAATGGATGATTTGGGGGCTACTCCCATTTATGGAAACCGCCATATGTATACGGATATTAGTCCAAACTCCCAAATTCTGGCAAACACCGAAATAGCCCAAAAACTCAATCTTTTCCTGGAGGGTTGGTCTCACAGCTTCTGACCAATCCTCATGGCAAATCTCAGATGCACTACAAAAAACTAGCTGTTTGCAGTAGTATCTATACATCATGAGCCATCAAAATGGCAAAGATATTCAACTGTATTGATAATGGTTTGTATAGCTGGTAGTGAACAGAGAATTTGGGCTCTTAAATCTGATGAACACTCCTGAGCACTGATCAGCACCTTTTCACTCAGTCAGCTCGAAGGTAGCTGAAAGCACTAAAATGGCTAAAATGGCTGCAGCACAT
>Ga0126342_10019810_pt1 | contig 11384 bp, 12 predicted proteins | sample Cyp1metagenome_FD_92528 | JGI IMG/M metagenome (GOLD analysis project Ga0126342, IMG submission 92528) | Coral microbial communities from Lord Howe Island, Old Settlement Bay, Australia - Cyphastrea 1 metagenome | ecosystem: Host-associated > Invertebrates > Cnidaria > Coral ... | reverse complement strand
TTGCCGGTCCGTGCTTGTCTACAGGGTTACTCTATATACCTCTTGAGCCTTGAAGGGCGCATATAAATGTGCTCAATACTCATGCATGTACCTATGTAGGTATTAGGTCGAAACAAAAACAAGCCAACCCCGCAAACCCCGCCAACCCCTCGAACCCCGCGTGCCTCTCTGCATGTATGCATAGGTATGAATGCATGCCTGCATGTGTTTTTCTATGCATGTATTTATGCATGTATGCATTTAGTATGTATTTATGTATGATTATGTTATGTTTTGTTAACGCAAGGTAAGGTAATGTTATGTTATGTATGTATGTATATACATGTATTTTCATCCATGTATTATAAGCATTTATAAACATAATATTTATACATGCATGTTTCATAGAGTGCTCTATTTCTTCACAAGCTGAGCCGTCAAATAGAACGGAACAGTCCAAGCCACGGAGGGGGGGGGCCTCACACTAATCAGGAACCAACATTACGAAGTGCTGCACCTGTCACGCAAAATCATCTTAGCAAACCTCAGATCTGATGCTCCAAAATGCAACCCTTCTCAGGAAATCAGCGCCCTCACCTCCTAACACCTCTGATGAACATGTCTCTTGTACTGCGCCTGCCACGGAAAATACATCTTTGCAGATCCTCTTCAAATGTTCCCACGCCTGCCATCGTTTTTAGAAATGCTACAAAACCCTCACGTTTTGCTCACTTTTGACAAAGTGCACAATCCCTTGCGCCTGCCACACGAAACGACTTCTGAAGGTCCAAAAGTGCTCCGTACCCGTCAGTGTTTTACACTTTTGGCTTGGAAATGTGCCTTGCGCCACAGCAACGTGAACTTTTTTGAACATCTCAACTTCCAACAGTGCTCCGAGCGTGGTGTGTTTTGTGCATTTTGACTTCGAAATGTGCTTTTTGACATTTCAACTTCCAACAGTGGTCCGACCATGGTGTGTTTTGTACATTTTGACTTCGAAATGTGCGTCGCTCCACAACGGCGTGCACTTTTTCGACATCTCAACTTCCAAAAGTGCTCCCAACCCGTCAGTTTTTTACACTTTTGACTTTGAAATGTGCTTCGCGCCACAACTGCGTGCAATTTTTCATCTCTCCTCTGGCCAGCTGGCTCCGCACCCGCCGCTTTAGCGAGCCTACTTTTCGACCCTCCAAACCCACAAATCATTGGAAAAACACAGTGTTTCGCGACTTTCCGACCTTTTCCCGCACCTGGATCTTCTTTCTTCGGAGACTTTCTCTTTTTGATCTTCTTTCTTCTTTTCTCTTCCCTGACTCTTCCCATCTCTGCTTTTCATCTGTCCATATTGTCGGAAGTTTGACTTCTAAACTTCCTTCGGTCATCTGTGTCTTCTTCAGGTTCTTCAGGTTCTGCAGGTTCTTCAGGTTCTTCAGGTTCTTCTTCTTCTTCTTCTTCTTCTTCTTTTTCTTCTTCTTCTTCAGGTTCCTGTTGATCTGGAGAGTCCTGTTGCAAATCATTCTCAGGCATGGGTGCAGGATTGAAAGGTTCCTCTCCATCTAGCGGAAGTATCGGTGGACCATTATGTCCTGATGGACCTGCATCTGGATCAGGCTCGTCATCATCAAAGTCATCGGGTACAGCAACATCCTTGGGGTTTTTAAGCGATTTCTTCGCATTAGAAACACTAGGTGCGACTACAACGGGTTGTATGGTCGCGTTTGGTGTAACGGATGGCTGTGTATCACCCCCCAAATGGTTGTTAGGATGAAATTGGGATGAAGACGACGCAGGCATTTGCGATGGTCGGGCCTTAGTAGCAGGTGGTATCAGTGGATCATCAGGTGGTCTCTTAGTGCTATGTGTCATGGTGTATCTTCAATGTTTGGTGGAATGATTGTGCTTGGCGCAATTAAAGTGTCTGGTGCGACAGGTACGGCATTGGCTCGGGGAAACGGTGGTTGTGGATGATCTGGTGATGATGATGGATACGGTGGTAAATCTGGTGGTTCATCTTGTGGTGAAGACATGTCCTGAAACTTCCGCCACCGCCTTGTGCGGTACTACTGGAATATCTAACAAAGGTTGACCCAGCCTTGATCCTCAAGCCAGTGTCACCCATGACCAGGAACCTCTTTGGTTGTCTTGCTGGCATGGGCACTTTGACTGAACTGCCGTCCTGCAACTGGAACGCGGCCACAATGCCCTCACCCAAGAATTCTGGGACAAACGGAGCTTCACAAACCTGGTCTTCATAGGCAAATGGACTGATGGGATTTGCAAAGGCGTAGTTGGTGCCAGTTAGGTGCTGAAAACGCTGGCCTTCTGTAAACCACGCCCCATGTATGCCAAAATGAGGCTCGGCTCTCACACGAACGGGTACTAGCTGCTTGCGATCTCCCATGGTCACACGCAACTCTGCAGGGCATGGCACTGTGATGGGCAGCAACAACCGCGCCACCACCTGACGACCAGGCCCTAAAATCGTATATCCCAAAGGCAATGCGAAGCTTCTGGAGCTCCTCGGTCTTCGTCTGTAGCCCCTCGGTCTTGGTGACTCTGCTTGCAGCATGGCATTCTCATCACATTGCGGAGCCTGCCTTGCAGCCCACGCCATGGAGAGCACGAGCAAAAGTTTCAAGGACTTCATTGAAGCTGGGGAAGCCCAAAGAGAAAAAGCTGATGTAAAACGTTGCAGTCATGCAAGCGTCACGAAGGCTGAGCCGAAAAAACGTCAGCGATTGTTAGTGCATACTCTGTGATGCTGATGCAAGATTCATGCACCATTCAGGGTGCAATCAATCCTATCAAACATGGGATAAAATCATACACACAGGTGCCGGACCTTGGGACCTTGTCCGTCAACAGTATTGCTGAACGACAGTTCATGTTGACTTAGCAAGGTATCTGACTTAGCAAGGCTACATGGACAGGTGAGCCATGCCTTCTATGCCTTCCATGGGAATCTTTTTTGTCGATGTTTCCGTGATCTATGGATGTAAAACATCCCCTTTTTTCCCCATTTTTTTAAGGTGCTATCGTTAATTTTCCCATGGTTTTCCATATACAATATGTACATATATATATATATATATATATATATGGTTAGATATGTAAATATATATACATGTAGAGATATGTATGTGTATATATATATATATACCCATATGACTTTCCCTATCACTATTTCCCATGGAAAGTACCCGATGCCGTTGCCGGCGAGGCACGTCAAAAAACTCCACCCAGGTATCCATCGCCGAACTGGGCTTCTGCATACCTCGTCCGTGTTAAAAAAACGCAGAGTTTTGGATGGGTCGCCTGTGAAAAAATGGGGATTTCTATCGGAATATCTATACAGAACTGGGATTTCTATGGAGGAATCTATAAAGAATTGGGATTTGTATGGGAACATCTATCTTAAAAAAATGTGTTTCTATGGGAACATCTATTAAAAACTATTTTAAAAAAATGTGAGTTCCATGGGAAAATCAGCCATCCATCATAGTGAATATCCATAACAAATACTGATGGAATCAACTTAATGGCCTACAAGAATGGATGGATGGTTGATAATGATTCAATAGTGGTTCATGAATCCATTCTTGCCAACCATGATGGTTATGTAATTGATAATTATTATCATTAATTATTACATAACCATCATGAATGATTATTTTTGGGAATCTTGCCAACCATGATGGTTATGTAATAATTCACTGGCCATTTCAGGAACCGATTTATTGGAGGTACCTACCATACATAGGGCCTATATAAAGGCTAGCTACGTAATGGAACATCCCTACATAAGGTGGCCTTATATGGTATAGTACCTCCATTCTAAGGTCCTGAAACTCCCTCTAAAAAATTTGGATGTGGGAAAATCAGCAATGGGAACATCCATGGGATACAACTAATGTACAGATATTGAAAAAATGGGAACCAATGGGCTTTGGTTTTGGGACATTTGGCCAAAGTGGGGATAAAGCCAACCGTAATCATGGCAAAATATCTCGAGAATCTGTCGTCAGATATGATGAGAACCAGCTATCCATGGGAATTCGCCTCTGGTAGACTAACAAAAAGCTATGGAAAATCCACATGTTTTTAATAGGTAAATCAACCATAAATCGGCAATTGTTAATAGCTAAGTTTATTTTCAGCCATTTTTGATAGGTAGATCAACGAACTATGGCCATTTTCAATAGCAAACTGTTAGTCATAAAAAAGGATGGTATATCCTGAATAGTCACTATTAATCATTATTTCATGATTAATCACTATGAATTATTAGTCACTATTATTAATCACTATGAGTCATTATTAATCATTATTAACCCAGTCTTGGTAACTCCCAATTTCTTCTCTTGCTGATCACAATTACCCTCTGGTGAACTAACATAGCAATGGAAAATGGCCATTTATAGTGGATTTTCCCATTAAAAATGGTGATTTTCCATTGCTATGTTAGTTCACCAGAGGGTAAAACATCACTATGAATATACGGGGAATCGTGGCACAACAAATTGCACAGATCTTGGAGATACACCCTTTGCGCTTGCGCGGCGCCTTGCGGTCAAAAATCAACCTGTTCAGAAAGAGAATGTGTGTGTAGAATGTAGAAAAACATACCCGGATTGGTAAACGTTTACGAAAAACTGATGGGAAAATCACCATGCTATTAATGGGAAAATCAACGATTTCAATGGGCATTTTCAATAGCTATGTTAGTTTACCAGAGGGTATATCCCATTAATATCCCATTGAATCACTATAAAATCCCATTAAATCACTATTTATAAATCCCATTAAACCACTATAAAATCCCATAAACAGCGTCCCAGGGCCACATAGGGGGGTTCCTAAAAGGTGTTGGGCTGGTAGAAAACCGCAATACGAAATGCATCTTTGGTGGTTTGGGGGGGTGGGGGGGAGCGGAACAATAACGTCCAAACCTGTTGCGTCCATGTCATGCACAACATGGGGCTTACAGAAACCATCCCCACGTCCTTCATAACTTCACTTCCAGGGTTCCAAATACAACCGATGGTCCCCAACAGAATCGATGAAACGGATGATCACCGGTTGCTTGCTGGATGACACCACATGACAATCCATCATGCATTGTTCATCTTGCTCTCCGTGTCGGCGGTTGACATATTCGACTCTTTTTTAAGTCGGGTTATTTTATTGTAGGAACAACAACAAAATGGGATGTTGCAGCAAGCAAACATGTTGATGATTATGATCATGTAATGGCAAAGGTGGGTCAAGAAAATAACCTATGAACCATTGTACCAATATGAAGTCAATTCGTAACAAACTTGATGTGGTTTCATTATAGGCTGGTGTTAAAAAAGAATGATGTTGATGTACCAACATGTTATTGATCCTATATGTTTTTGTATGACGTATTAGCTGTCACAATATATGTGTGTATATATATATATATACAGATATACACATGGTTTGTGCCTTCAAAAAGTTAGTTTGTTTTGCTCTTCTAAACTCCAGCAAGACAAAAACCCTGTAAAACACAGCAGATTTGATCATGCACCCCCCAAAAACACGCGCGAGCTTCTGCCAGCCCGACGCGTAAATGGTGGTACTCCCAGCGTTCATCCATTTTAATTTCCATTGAATAAACCATGCAGCTATTGGGGGTACCCCACTATGGAAAGCACCATGTCCTGGGCCCCTAAGTGCCACACAAGCATAGGCCAAACAATCAGCATAGTCTGCCTCAAGCCGAGAAACTTCACCGCTGGTTCAACGAAGCAAAATGTTTCAGCTCAACATAGTGGGGATCGCATAGTAACTATACTTACTGGTTAGTGGTTTTAACCATCTTGAAATGAGAAAACCAACTGTGAATATACTGTTAACAATGGTTCATATATGGTTATTATATGGTTATTATATGGTTAATGATGGTTAATAATAATCTGGTTGGTGGTTTTAACAATCTTGAAAAATATGAAAGTCAATGGGAAGGATGACATCCCATATATGAAATGGAAAATAAAAATCATGTTTGAAACCACCAACCAGCTTAAAATAATGGAATATAATGGGTGTATATATATATATACAGTATATGATCGAAGGAAGTTTAGAAGTCAAACTTCCGACAATATGGACAGATGAAAAGTAGAGATGGGCAGAGTCACAGAAGAGAGAAGGTCAGAGAAGAGAAAGAGTCAGAAGAAAGAAGGTCCAGGTGCGCGAAAAGGTAGGAAAGTCGCGAAACAGTGTGTTTTTCAATGATTTGTGGCTCCGGAGGGTCGAAAAGTAGGCTCGCTAAAGCGGCGGGTGCGGAGCCATCTGGCCAGATGAGAGATGAAAAATTGCACGCCGTTGTGGCGCGAAGCACGTTTCGAAGTCAAAAAGTACAAAACACACCATTGTCGGACCACTTTTGGAAGTTGCAATGTCGAAAAAGTGCACGCCATTGTGGCGCGAAGCAGATTTCGAAGTCAAAATGTACAAAACACACCAGCTCCGGACCACTTTTGGAAGTTGCAATGTCGAAAAAGTGCACGCCATTGTGGCGCGAAGCAGATTTCGAAGTCAAAATGTACAAAACACACCAGCTCCGGACCACTTTTGGCAGTTGAGATGTCGAAAAAGTGCACGCCGTTGTGGCGCGAAGCACATTTCGAAGTCAAAAGGTTAAAACCACCAGGGGTTCGGACCACTTTTGGAGGTTCAGATGTCGAAAAAGTGCACGCGGTTGTGGCGCGAAGCACATTTCGAAGTCAAAATGTTAAAAACACTAGGGGTTCGGACCACTTTTGGAGGTTCAGATGTGGCTTCGCTTCGCTTCACTACACTACACTACACTCCACTACACTACACTACATTACACTACACTACACTCCACAACACTACAACGACAACTACACAACTACACTCCACTACACTCCACTACACTAAATTACACTACACTACACTACATTACACTACACTACATTACACTACACTACACTACCTTCCACTACACTTCACTACATTACACTACACTACACTCCACTTCAACCACAACTACACAACTACACTCCACTACACTCCACTACACTCCACTACACTAAATTACACTACACTACACGACATTACACCACACTACACTACACTCCACTACACTACACTACATTACACTACACTACCTTCCACTACACTTCACTACATTACACTACACTCCACTACACTACAGCTACAACTACGACAACACAACTACACTCCACTACACTAAACTACACTACACTACACTACATTGCACTACACTGCACTACATTCCACCACACTCCAATACACTACATTACACTACACTACATTACACTGAATGACACTGCACCACAGATAGTCAGATAGATAGATAGATAGATAGATCGATCGATAGATAGATAGATAGATACATAGAAAATAGATAGGTAGGTAGGTAGATAGTCAGAGAAAGAGAGAGAAAGAGAGGAGACCTCAAGCACCTTTCGGTCCAGCAGTGGATTCGCTCTGCCATCCCTGATTCACAACAACCAATCTCTCCTATAGGTTTCCTATTTTTGAAACTTCCGCCACCGCCTTGTGCGGTACTACTGGTAAGTACAATGTGGGATGATTCTAAGCAAAATGGAGGTGTCCTGATAACTGGCAGTTTTCGCATGACCAAATGGAAATCTCCAGAAAGGCAACCCGCAAACAGAAATGCCGTTAAAAGAACTCGAAACCTCGAAAATATTGGGAAAAGATGAACAAAACACCATCCTGGAAACACTTAAATCGGCATCTTTTTTGGGGGATGCTATACTGTGGATGGTTGCGAAAGATTGTACCAGTTTCTTGGTGGAAATTGTCGTTCAACTCCCATGATTTCAATCGCAGGATTTGGTCCACCGTAGCTTCCAGGAAGCGGCCCATGAAGTTGGATGATGTACTTAGGGAGGTTTCCTAACATGGGGTTTCAATACTAAGGGTTAATGGTCCTGGGGTTTCAATACTATAGTTTAACTATAGAGTTCATGGGGTTTATAAACCAACTAGTTTTCTACTATGGCTTACGCCCACCGTCGTCACGTTATGGCTGGGCCAAAAAACGAGTCGGAAGTCATGGTCCCTTGGTGACTTGGATGATGACTGGGCGGAAACCCAACCCGGATGGTGCCCGTTGATTCGTTGTTGCGTTCAGTTGCCGAAGATGGTTGTGACTGAATGAACTATGGTGTATGGTAGATACAACAATAGATAACTAGAGTTAATGGGGTTTATAAACCAACTTGTAACTGGGGGGCACCATCCTGTACCCTAGAAAATAGTTGGTCAATGGATGTGTGTTCCCCCAATTCTGGTAATAGCGTTTGACCCATCCTCATGTCAGATATTGACCAGCAAATGGATTAGTATGTAAGATGGTGACAATGGATTTAGGAAGATAGTTTTTCTTGTGAACATGTCATTAAAAAATATTTAAAAAATACCATTTAGTACAGGGGTTTGACGGTTTGACGTGGTTTGACAAACGATTTGTCTGCAAGTTTTGCAATGGATTACTAAGCAAACATGATTGAATTTGGTGTTTTCTCCATTTTTTTAAACCTGTCCATTGGGAGTGTGAAAAATGTCAAAACAGAATTTTGGTTGAATTCCAAGAATTAACCAACCTGAACTGAGTTCCTTTTGAGGATGTCCCTTCACTTGTTGTCGTAACTTGGTCAACGGGCAGCAACGGGAACGGGACATCGATCGGGGGATAGTCACCACTTTTTCATTGGGTGTCTATGGGAATTTAAACCAATCCCAGATGAGTGAAATGACCAATAGTAATACATTCAGGTAAAGAATGGATGGTTTTTTCCCACGGATGAAAATCATCAGTCCCAGTGGTGGATTTTTAAAATCATGTTTGATGAATTATCATAGGCCTATGAATTATGGCATTTGATCATTCACTACTGGGCCAAAAATAAACACACCCAATGTAGACCCAGATTGCTCACAATTTGGGAGGACAATTCCATGGTTTTTGATAGTGATACTGGAATCACATTTGGGGTTTAAACCAAAACACATTTGTTTAAAAACAATGTGAAAAGCACAATCATGGTAATCCCACATGTTTTTGCAAGTGTATGAACTCCAAATTTTGCGTGCAAACTAAAAATCCATAGTGTTTACAAAGTGGGGCCCCCTAGATAGCTACGTTGGTTTATAACTCCAATAACTATGGTTTATGGTACCTATAACTATAGTATTCATGGGGTTTATAAACCATCTTATATCTGGGGGGGCCCACATTGTATATATTGCTTGAAATCCTTTCGATGAAAATCCAAGTTGCGGGCACACATCCAAGTTTGGGGTGAAAATACACGTTCCCTTTCTTTGGCCAAAAATCCTCCATGTTTGTGGCTCATGAAAAAACAACTATTTTGATCCAACATTGGAAAATCCGAAGAAAAGCTGAAAATCCGCAAAACTGGAAGGCCAACATTCTGGGGGGAACCAAAAATTCCACAAGTTTTGTGGAAAACCCCTGCCTCTGGAAGAGATGCCTTCTCCGCAGCTAGGCTCACAGAGAGCCCAACGCCCAGTTCACCTCGGCTCTGGCGGAAAATTACACCGACCCCAATGTGGGGAAGGGGGGTTGTGTGGTACCCTCCGGTAAACTAACATAGCTATTGAAAATTGCCATTTATAGTGGATTTTCCCATTAAAAATGGTGATTTTCCATTTCTATGTTAGTTTACCAGAGGGTAATGTGGTAAGGAAACACTAGACATGCAGGTCGCCCAGCGGAGAAGCCGAAATCCCTGATTTCAAGCACTTTTTCCCGCAAGACAAACGGCACAGCAGCAGTCGCGACTGCTCTGTTTGTGCCGGATTTAAAGGAGAAATGACGCGCCCCAGAGAGCGTACCCTAACTCTGTGCGAGCCTGCGCAACGCACATGCACATCGCAGAAGGATTTGTCGAGGTCTTCAAAGTACTGCGCCTGCCACGGAAAACGAGCCCCAGCCAAACCGGGATGATCACTTTGTGCCATCCTGCGCAATCGAAATGGACATGGACATCGCAGAAGGGCATTTTTATGCGAGAATTCTCAGGAAAAAAGGCTGGGACCCAGAGAGCGTACCCTGATCTAACCCCTCAGTGCGGACATATCCTTGTGGGGTGGGATGAAAACGTGTTTCAACAGGGACGGGGGTTGATCCTCATAGGGAGGTTCCAAGGTGGGGTGCTGTATTTTTGATGAGGTCATCCGTTTCATATCCCCTCCGGTGTCATCAAACATGGTAAGCTGGCAAATCCATTATAGGTGGAGGGATTTAATAAGAACATAATCTATAAATGATATATTTTCCAGCAAACCAGGCTTGAGTTTGATTGCCAGAGGGTACCCACTCACCTAAGAAATAAACCAAATTCACAATTATCCCAAATTCCCACTGACAAAGCAGAATTCCAGCTTATTGATGAGAATCATCCCACCATATTGTTGGGTTAATAGATCTCCATATCATTCCGGGCAAAATCAGATACGGTAATCAAACATGGCAATTGAACATCCCAAATTTTATATAATGTGGTTAAAACAATAATAAACCGTCCCAAATCACCATGTTTATAGGTGCTATCAACCATTCCCAAATGGATGGTTTATGGCATTGTTTTAACCACATTAGATGATCATTCCCGGGGATTTCCAGTGTGCCATGCTTGATTGCTAGAAGGTACCCTCTGGTAAACTAACATAACTATGGAAAATCACCATTCTTAATGGGTAAATCCACTATAAATTGCAATTTTCAATAGCAACCTGTTACAACTTCTCCATTTTTGCCATGATCCAAGCCATATCTAAACGTAGGGCGAGCTTGGCCCGCGAGATTGCTAGGGCCCTCAACAACCAGATTGCGAGTGAAACCAGGAATCCGTTCATTTTTGTGAAAGGCGAGCTTGTTTGGAGTGAAAAACCACTCCACAGAAGTCGGATCATTGGAACCCGGAAAAAAATGAACGTCAGTTGGGATTATTCTTCCCAGTATATGGAAAATAGAAAATGTTCCAAACCACCAACCAGTAATAATAATAACAATAATAATAACATCGATCACAAAATAAATAATTGCTGGTTGGTGGTTTCAACCCCTCTGAAAAATATGAAAGTCAGTTGGGATGATTATTCCCAATATAATGGAAAGTCATAAAATTTATGTTCCAAACCACCAACCAGTAAATCATTGGATTTTAGCGTATGAGCATGTGAATTTCAACCAGCTGGCCAAGTGATGGATTAAAACAAGATGCAGCCCACGAACCCGAATGCTCACACGTATGTTAATGGCGCAGATGTCAAAACACATGGATATGCAATCACGCAGAACACTTTTCTGCAATAGTTTATTTGAACAGTCTTGT
>Ga0126342_10019809_pt1 | contig 11386 bp, 13 predicted proteins | sample Cyp1metagenome_FD_92528 | JGI IMG/M metagenome (GOLD analysis project Ga0126342, IMG submission 92528) | Coral microbial communities from Lord Howe Island, Old Settlement Bay, Australia - Cyphastrea 1 metagenome | ecosystem: Host-associated > Invertebrates > Cnidaria > Coral ... | reverse complement strand
TATGTATGTATGTATGTATTTATGTATTTATGTATGCATGTATGTATGTATGTATATTTATATGTGTATATTTCTATATGTATATTTATATATGTATATTTTTGTATATATTTATTTATGTAAATAGATGTTTATATATGTATATATGTTTATATATATATATATATACATTTGTGTGTGTATTTATGTATATTCATGTATATCTGTATATATGTAATTATGTAATTATGTATATATGTAATTTTGTAATTATGTAAATATATATATATATATATGTATATATGTAATTATGTATATACAGTTATGTAGAATCATATAAAACCATTGAAAACCATAGGAACCGCTGCTAAAAAATGACTGTTTGGGTTGCTGTGGCACCTGATCCCCGAGGTATCGATGTCCCGAAGTTGCGAATACGAAGGCGTCCCCTGCGACTTGGTTCCAAAATTATGGGTTTCCGTCATGGGGGTACCCCAAAATGGTAAAGAAAAATGGGTGATCGAGGGGTGCCCATATTTCAGTGAACTATCCCCAAAATATTTTATGATGTTCCAATGTTGGCCAGAAAAAAATCCCCGATGTATCCCCATATACTATGCAAAATATCATGTATATATGATGAAACAGATGGCAGCCACAGCTCTAAATCGCCCAACAGATGGCAGGCCAGGATTCTTGAGGTTGGTGAATTTAAAAATGATTCAGAATATTGAGAGCGGCGGGTTCAACCAAAAGAGAAGTGGTATTTGATCATTAATATATTACTAAAATTTGATGAAAGTTTGCAGGTAGTCTACGCCCCCTGAAATTCACATGGAATCCCAGAAATTGGGCTAGAAGATGATTTTCCCCGCGCGCTCAGAAAAGAGGCACAAATCCAATCAATACACGTTCCAGGTTGAATACATGATTTGTTAACTGGGTTTGCCCATGGTTAAGAATGAACAAAAGGATAAAGTACCTAGGTTTACAGTATCATAGAATTCATGCATCGTATTGTTGGTTACAGTCATACCATGGTACTCCCAGTTGTTTTTGGTTACTGGACGGATGCCAGGAAAACCAGGCAGGTTTCTTGGCTTGGCATCGAACAACCTGTTGGATCTTCACCGACCTGGCCCGTTGGCTACTTCTGTTCTTCAAGAGTTTCACCTCGATGTCGTGTTGTTTTGGACGGCAAAAATGGCCCCAAAAGACCACCTCAACCGAAAAGTTTTCCCCAGAGACCTCCAATGGAACCCCACATAGCCTTCCCGTGCTGTTGCTGGTGTAATGGTTGTGCTAGCCGGGTCCATTGGCTTGGCATCCTTAGCAAACATGGATTTATTATGACTATGTTGCTAAGGATGCCATATTCCATTATGATGTTTATACATTTCTTGGATTTATAATGGTACCATTCTATGTATAATGGTTAATATTTATGGCCATTGTTATGCTGAACATTGGATTTATATTGGTACCATTACATGTTCCACTATTTATACTTATACAGTATACATGTTTATCCTGTGGCATGTCTCACTCCAACTTTAATCATATGCATTGTATATAATCTTACTGTTCATATTGGTTGTATCATGCTCATGGAAAATAATCGTAGTGCTTCAGAGTAATCACTCTGAAATATTAGATACATAGTACATACTGATGACTAGCCTTGTTATTTCTATTTCTACATATTCATCTTACGCTAATCATGTCAACCATTTTTCATAATAGAAATAGTAATAGCACAGCACTCCGAAATTTAGTGTTATATGAACTATGTCTATGAAAATTGCGATAGCAGTATTATACTTTCATAGTCATATGGAAAACCCCTAGTATTCCCTAGTTGTCGTGGAAATTGATATGGCGATGGATCAAAACCTAAGAATCATATCCCATGGTTTGCAGGATTTTTTACATCCACCAGTACTATGACTTAGGGTACCATCCAGGTACCAGCATTTTGACCCATAACTATATGAATCTTCATGGAATATCAGCCGCTACAACGGCTTCACTCCAAAAAGGCTTGCCCTCACCAAGGTGATTTCCTCTTCCAGCTGCATCTGCTGGACTTGCAGCATGACCTGAGAAAGCTGGCTTTCCGAAGAGTATTTATTGTGGGGATTGGGGATCTAATGGGGATTTAACTACTGAAAACCAACAAACATGTGAATATTTACAATCGTCAAAATGTTTAAGTGTGAACTTTCTTCTTTGCCACAAGTTCTTCTTGGGGGATATATTCACCGGTTCGCTAGAAGATTCAACTGATCGTTTTTGGCCGGGTATTGGGCGCGCTCGCTGGTACCTGCTGCTTGATACCTGAGGATGCTGATACATCTACCCTCTGGTTGTTTAACATAGCCATGGAAAATTGCCCCTTTATAGATGGTTTACCCATTAAAAATAGTGATTTTCTATAGCTACGTTGAATAACCGGAGGGTACTACATACCCTCTTGTAATTAAGAAAGGTGACTGGAAAATCCCCTGGAGGATTGCAGGTTGAGTTCGCTGCGAAAATCCTCACGATTTCTGGTGGATTTTCCACAGAGGACTCATGGGGAGATCACCCCACAGAGGGGACAGTCTGGTGGATATGCTTTTGTTCCAGAATGTTCAAGCCAATTCCAATGGTTGATAATGGTTTATAATCATTCCCCCAGTAAAATTGCACTACCTCTGGCAATGTCATATACGAAAAATCTCCATTTATAGTCGATCTGTAAACCTCCATTTATAGTAGGCTTTCACCACGTTTTCCTATCTTTTCCCCATGGCTTCCAGTTCGCAAACGGCCCCCTGATGTCCGCTGCCTGCAGTGAGGCAACTGCCAGCAGAGCCCGAGCCCCCAAAGAAGGTGATCAAGTTCGACCCGCCGCTGTGGAAGCAACGCCGGGGCGCCTGTGGGCCTGGTTGAAACTTTTCATGGCGCGACAGCGCCGGGTACAAAATCGCTCCCCGCATATAGTGGACAGCCAGTATCGCGGAGAAGCGCAAAGACACACGTGCTATACCCATTCTTGGCAGCAGCACGGGCCACAACTTGGGGAGGATAGTGGGTGTGGCTGCAATCAGGTTGATTCCCAAGGCACATCGACCAGTTTTGACCTTTTCTCCACTTGAAAATATGGGTCAAGTGTCATCTACTCTGCAAAGGAACCAGGATCAATTCCAGTCCTTACTCTCCGATATCGTTTTCGAGAGCAATAGCAAAGCCAAATTCGAGGAGAACATCATCTGTGAATGGTGGATTGTTCATGTCCATGTCCACATATGTGTGGTTGTGTCAAGACGGAACAGGGCACTTATTGGGGTTGTGAAGTCTTAAACATGGGATAAACAACAAATCGGGAAACGTCTGCAAATAGGTTTGCTCCCAAATCCCATAGTTCATTATCCCAAATAAGGGGGGAACACACCATGGCCACGGTTAGACACCAAAAAAATATTGTAATTGATTCATCTATATATCCCCAAACTGGCCAACAAATAAAACATCAAACTCAACTGGTCTAGTCACTATTTTCCCTTGCCTCTAAACCCCATGTATATGGCTTAAAACGTGATTTTTGCTGCTGAAACTCAGATGTTCGATCTTTAAATCACCTTGAAACCTCATTTCTGTAGGATTCTATAGATTCTATAGGTTTAAGTCATGTTCAACCCTCCGTTTTTTTCACTTCTAGAGGTTTAAGTCCTGTTAAACCCATGTTAAACCCCCCTTTTTTCCGCTTGGTAAAAACCCGGTGGTTTTTTCTCCGTGACTTTGCCCGTGCGCCGAGGTCAGAAGTTCATCGTCCAGGCCTTGCTCTGCCGCTCCGTGCGGAGCGTGTTGGACCTGGGCTGTGGCGATGGGCAGCTGCTGGAGGTGAGGTCAAGGGAAGATCAGTTGCGGAAGGTTATTAATAGTGGATATTAATATTAATCTGGGTAAATTATAACGACCTCACTACGACCTCACTGGAAATGATGGTTGGTAAGGGAAATCATCCCCAAATGGCCTCAATTCAGATTAGTGAAATATTATAATTTACCCAGATTAATGATTGATACAATGTGGGGCCCCCCAGTTATAAGATGGTTTGTACACCCCATGGTCATTTTCAGTAGCTATGTTAAATTACCGGAGGGTACAACAGATTATAAACTGGTTGGTGGTTTCAAACATGTTTTATTTTCAATAATATATGGGATAATCCTTCCCATTGACTTTCATATTTTTCAAGATGGTTAAAACCACCAACCGGTAATGATTGATAGTATTATTAGTATAAACAGTTATTACTGAGAACATTAACAGTTACTAATAGTTCTTGATTGATGTTAAGATTACTTACTGGTGCTTAGCAGGGAATGAGGGAATGATCCATAGTCACTAGTAATAATCATCCCATTCCCCCATTCCCATCCATTCCCTACTAAGCACCAGTAAGATTGATAGTATCAATAGTAGTTGTCCATATCTAGTGGACATGGGGAACATTAACATGACATCGTCAATCCCATTAGTCCACTTAGCCCAGGGAAGATCATTACCCTCTGGTAAACTGTCCCATAACTATGGAAAGATCCACCATGTTTCATGGGAAAACTCACTATTTCTATGGTGATTTTCCATAGTTGTGTAACAAATTACCAGAGGGTATATGTTTTTTTATGTGTGGACATTTATATGATATGAAATATATGTGATTTATCTTGGCTGCGGTTCATCCCAGCACAGTCTAGACGAGTGTTTGAAGTATTCCAATATCTTGTGTAGATGATGTTAAAGGATGGGGAAAGGTTGAAGTATGGTTGGTCATAGCTGGATTTAACTAGCCCAAAATAGTGGTTTAAACATGAATAGTGCGGATATAAAGAGATTTAACATGGTTTAATAGCTATAGACGGGACCCTCAATACTTGGAAATTAACTACCAATTGGTAACTCCAATGTTTGATGGTTAACAAATTTATTGGTTGCTCCCAGCAAAAACAGGAGTGCAAGTGGGATTTCGTTCAGCGTATGGCAACAAAAACCCAACAAAACCTTGGAAGTTGATGGAAGTTGATGGAAACCTGTGGGGTTAAGCAGCATCAAGCGGAGCTTTTTTAAACCATCAAACATTAATGATAAGTTGAGCATAAAACGGTGGTTTTTTACCAGTCGACTGGTTGCTTTGAAACATCTGAAAATTCTTCGGGTTAAGTCTAAGGAATCTAAGCTGATCTTCTGAATGGTCCACCGAATTAGTGAGCTATATGGATTTTCGAAAAGATAGGGAAAATGGTGGTTTAATGATGGTTTAATGGTGGTTGAATGGGTTTATGATGGCTGGCTGGTGGTTTCGAACGTTTTTTATTTTTCCATATATTGGGAATAATCATCCCAACTGACGAACTCATATTTTTCAGAGGGGTAGGTATACCACCAACCAGGAAAAGTCATGACGCCAGCAAAAATGTTCATGAACTCGAGACCACCAAGCGTGGTGATGGATGCAACCACCTGTGAATCTGATGCCGAAATTGGCGTTTTGGGGGGAAGACCTGGTGTAATATCCCAGGAGTTTAAAAACATAGAAAACCATCTTTGGTGGTATTCCAATATTCCCAGAGTCCTGTCTTTCTCATTGGTTTCCCTCCAAAGTTGCTGTTACCCTCTGGTAATTTAACATACCCTCTGGTTGTGGCTAACATAGCCATGGTATAGATGGCCCATAGAAATAGATGGTTTACCTGTTAAAAATGGGTGGATCTTTCCATGGCAAACTGTTAGTCATAACCAGATGGTAGCTATCAACAATTCAGCATTTCAACAGATAACTCATCATAAATCGAGCTTTAAAAAGACCCATGGATTCCTCTGCCATGTTCCTTTACTAAAAGGTACGATCCATGGGAATGGATCAAAACCTGAATATGTTCATAAGCTAGTTGCAACTACAATAGTACTATGGTCAACTACTATTAACTACTATTAATACTTCATATGGGTTACATCATATTAATATCCACCATGTAAAACCTATGATGCCATCGATTTACCCTCGCCAGGCCTTGTACCTGCAATCCAGCTTCGACCGACTGCTCCTGGGGCTCTGATATGGGGTGTGTCTGGAAACCAACTATGTTTTAACAATGGGTTGTTTGCACGGGAGCCACTGAAAGGGTTGGGCGCCCCAATGTTGAAGGCTGTTGGGGTGCCACAAAGCCCCTTGAGCTTGTGCCTGATGGGTGCGGCACAGTGCTGAACACATCAAAACAGATCAGCAGCGAGCACAGCAGTCCTCCAGGCAGTGCTGGAGCTGCCGCAGCACTGCAAGGAGCAAAGGGCTCCGCACACTCTCTCGGTTGGAAAAGCCATGGGTATACTCCTGAGGTTTTTGATTTTCTACTTAAAATTTTGATAAGCTTTGAATACCCATGTAAATCCATCAAAATCCCATGGGTATATTCCTGATCAACAAACTATGGGATTTTGATGGATTTACCATGGGTATTCTATGTTCAGACGCCAGAATTCATCCAATCGGGACAATCCGACACCTTGGTCCCCAGCTATCGTTCTGTCTAACCCCAAGTTGTTGTTGGTTGGCCACATGTGGTTTGGCAAATCCAAGCTTATATTGGTGTCTATCCATATCTATCCATGTATTTTCTTCGTTGAATCTCACATTATTCTTTGGTTTATGATTGTGTCACCATCTCTTTTTACTTCAACCGCATCTTGGCCCGGAAAGTTCACATCTGTGTTCGCTGAGATGCGTTTGTCCATCATTTATTGTTGGTTTTCGCCTCAATATTTGGATGGCCAAATCGATATAGTGTGTACATACTGTGTATGAGTATGTATATATATATATATGTATATTATTTATGTGTGTTATGTATACCCAGCGCTTCCTCGACCTAGTTTAACCTGCTCTTTACCAACGGCTAGGTTTACCCTGGCTGTTGGAAGATGCTCCTTTATATAGATAATTATGTTTACAACCATTATATACTTTGCCCAGGAAGCTCACATGTCATGTTGGGAAATAATGGTCAATAGATATGTGGATAAAAAGGCCATGTGGTTCAATTCGATGCAAGTAAAATGCGCCTGGTTCAATTCGATGCAAGTAAAATGCACCTGGGAGCACGGGCCCTGCGCAAACGTCTGCATCTTAGATCATGATGTCACCAAATACAAAACAGAATATGATCTGGTAAAAGTACCTACCTGAAATTTCCCACAAAATCTGGACCGTGAAACGACCGTGAAAAAACCCGTGAACGGCCGTGAAAAAATCATGAAGAGCCACCAAAAACTTGCGCCTAATGTTTATTCATTTTTTGAAATATGTTGTAGTCTTTTCACGGGTTTTTCATTGAAATCTTTGGAACCATTGGTCATTTCAAGCAGTCTTGGCACTTATAGACTTGAAATTGGTTGATGAGCAGCTGTTGTTGCTGAGGCTGTGGAGTGTCTGTGGGGCTTGGTGGGTTTCCCCTTATATATGTCAACATATATCCCAAGATGGCCAAGATCAACATAACCATTATATAAATTTATATAAATACCATGGGTTTTCGATGGTTTTCGATGGTCTTGAGGTAACGGCCGGCTGTTAGTGCAACTCCAAGTTTAACCTGGCCTTTGGAAGGCCCTGGGATATATACTTATATATATATGTATATATACAGGTATACATATGTAAAATGTTTTTTTCCCAGCCAGATGTCAACTTCATTTCACCAAGATCACCAAGCCGCCGCTTCACATTAGGTGCGGCTTGGAGCTCTCAGAGATTCGTGTCAAGGCGAGACTCACTGCGCTTGTGCAAAGTGCTGGGATCTGTAGAAAATCACTCCGCCATGTTTAGGAAATTGGTGGAAAATTCATGGGGAGAAAATGGGGATAGCCTTTTTAATGGTTTTATATGGTGGTATATTTAAAATGATCAAATTTTGAATAGTTCCCCACCGGTGTTAGCCATCAGGGTCCTTTTCTTCTCCTCCTTCACCTGGCTTCCAGCTCTCTGTTTTTGTTCTTTAAATGGAGGTTTCCTAAGGTTGGGGATCCACAACACCAGAGGTGTCAACACATGCATGCATGGTTTGCCTAGCCTCGTCGCAACATGATTGGAGAAATTGGAGAAAACACTGCATAGACGCAGTGTTTTGGGTGTTCAGTTTTCGGAAATTTGTTTTTCACTGTTTCAGGTTTTGAGGTTTGTGGGTTGGACGTTTTGTCGTCTGACAAGGACGCACACACATTTGTAAATCGTCTTGGCAAACAATGGGGTCTTGCCCTGATATTTTCCAGACAAACATTTACAAGTATATGCAGAAGATGTCCTGACTTTCATGGATCTGGTGGGAAAATCCACAAGAAAACCCTCTATTTGGAGAAAATAGAGATGGTTTCCTGAAAATTGTTACCCAATGAACTTCCCGGCATCTTCCCAGTAATCACCATCCGCGGATGGCAGAACACCCAGAAGCGCCTCAGCCACGTTTCGGACGCTGCGCTGGAAACCACGACGGCAGTGATGTGTGCTGACTTCGTGGCACCAGGCGGAAATTGGGAAATTCTCTGGGATGATTTGCAGAAAATCTTAGAAAAAGAATTCACAAATAGTGGAAGTGGATGTTCAATGATTTTCCACATCTATGTTTGCTCTAGGGTAACAATATGGGAGAATATGATAGAATATGCTGATGATGGATATGCTACCTATAGCCTTTATGATGGATGATAATGGGCTGTGCCGGTCTTGTATTGTTGATAATGGTTTGATAATGGGTTGATAATGGTAAGTACACCATAGCAACTAAGTGTGTTTTAAGTTTATATAAAGGGTTTACTGCCGTCAATTGCGTTTATTATTGGTAGCACTGGCTTATTGAAGACATTCATGTGGTAAAGCGATTGAAAAAACACCATGGAATATGGGACTTTTCACCAGCAAAAATGGTGGATGAATTGAATAATGGGGTGCAGAACCAATCATACTGGGGATATATTGGTTGTATTGTAGGAAAAAAATGTAATGGTAAACACATATAACTGATATGGTGTGGTAAACCAAATAATAATAAATCCAACTTGTGCCAGAAATGAGCCGTGTTGAGGGCGGTTTTCAGGTTTACCACATGTTAGCCCAGAAATATGGAAATTTAACCATATGAGACCATGTGCGAATGGAGATGTAACCAGCACTTGTTGAAACATTTGGTATTTCTTGGGGTTGCAATGTCAATTTTCGGAGAAGCCAAAACTTCCTTGGTTCACAATTTCAACTATGAAAATTGGTGGTGCACTGGCCTTTTGCAGCGGAAGAATATTGGAAGCCGTGGTTCTTACCCTGCAATATAGGGAGTTGCAGTCAGTTGTACTTGAAACCGATTTCGGGAAACCAAACAGTGGGTAACCAGGGATGCACCTGGAACGTTGGGGTTGATCCAGATATTTGCCAAAGACCAGTTGATATGTTTCTTTAAGAATAAATAGTGGTTAAGTGGCTCAGTCTTCCAAAATCGATGCCAAAAGAAAATATTAGAGACGTCATTGACGCTGTTTTGGCAGAATCATTTTATTTTGGTGCAACCAGATCTGAGCATGCCCAGAATCGACAAGAAGGTTACCCAGAACTTATTCAGCACTTGAAGGAAGGTCGAACCTGTGGCAACTCTTATTTGCAAGACTTTGCCAAACATGGCATTGAAAATTTTGACTAGGCAGGATTCATCTACCGCATGGACAGTGCGAATCGTGTTCCGACCTTGCAAGAGCATTTCATCGATGCACAGGACGAAACACCTTTGCCTATTTGGCGTCCAATGATTTTCTTCAAAGACCCAGAGGGTCCTTATTTGACCCAACAGCAAGAATCATCTAAGTTGGCACTGATGGCTGGTGAAATACAGGGTACCGTACAGGATGGGCCCCCCCAGTTATAAGTTGGTTTACAAACCATTCTAACCACCATTAACTATAGTTATATCTACCATAAACCATAGAATTCAGCCACTTATAAGGCAACTGAACGCTATCGACTGGGGGCCCCATCCTGTATGGATTGGTTTCACGTGGATCATCGCAATCCATGGACCCCGGAGGGACTGATCTGGGTAAATTTGATCACGACCGGTCGCCCATCGCGACCGAGCCCTGGGAATGGTGGGTAGTAGAGCTGATAGAGCTGACTATCCCCAAATGACCGCAAGTTTCAGCTTAGTGAATTATTATATATTATTATTATTTACCCAGATTGATGATTAGCCGGGTCTTATCCCATGAAATGTTCGTCAGCCTCAAAGTGCGTTGGTGAAGCGACATGCTGTTCTCTTTATGGGGATAGGATCTGCCAAAATTTCAAGTTATAGCAAGTAAAATGGTGACTAAATCAACAAATGGTGGCTGCACGGCAAGATGGCTGTTAAGTTATGAGTGGGATGTTGTTTAGGTTTACCCTTCGCTACTCAAACATGGCAATAGAACATCCAGCATTTAGTTCGATGATTTTCCCATTTTGAGACCTCCATTTCGCTCGGGGATTTCCAGATGCCATAGTTGACGAGTGGATGGTGACTTTTCTGCCTGATAATCCATGATAATCCATCCTACCCTCTGGTAAACTGTCCCATAACTATGGAAAGATCCACCATTTTTGATGGGTAAATCAACGAACGAAATGGCCATGTTCAATAGCTATGTTTGTTTAGCACAGGGTAATTCATAAGAATCCATTTTATTCCAGACATCATTAACAATCCCAGATGCTCCATGGTGCTGGAATATTTACAAAACTGGACCATGTTTGGGGTAAATGTAGCTGTGCATATTCCAGCACCAGCATCTGGGAATAGGTCCATGAGAATTGATGGTCACCTAGGATCATCCCCCAATGGTTATCTTCCGACGAAGGAGGTCATTTCTATGTTTGATTACCAAAGGATATGTCTGATTTATGAGGCATCATGGGGTTGAGAGATGTTTGTTGGAAAATCCCCAGGTGAAATCCTCTTGTTTGGATTTTGGTGGCTCAAGTCCCCAGGTTTCTTATACCCTCCAGTAAATTAACGTAGACCCTATAAAATCCCCGTAAAAAATTGTCATACAAATCCCCATAAAATTTCCATCAGAGGGTAAAAAGCCTGTAAAAATCCCAGGTGTTTCTCTTCGGCCAAGGCCAAGCTGAGTGGCTGTCCTTCGCCGCGGGCATCGAGGCAATCGTCTTGTGCGAGGCGCGCAAAAGGGCGCTTTTCTTCGATTGGTCGAACGCTGCACACGGTGTGTTGCTTGGGGAAAAATAAGGGTTTATAATGGGATAATTTATATATATATATATATGTGTGTGTGTAATTATCTATATAAATATATATATATATACATATGTATATATATATATACATATATA
>Ga0126342_10019808_pt1 | contig 11386 bp, 12 predicted proteins | sample Cyp1metagenome_FD_92528 | JGI IMG/M metagenome (GOLD analysis project Ga0126342, IMG submission 92528) | Coral microbial communities from Lord Howe Island, Old Settlement Bay, Australia - Cyphastrea 1 metagenome | ecosystem: Host-associated > Invertebrates > Cnidaria > Coral ... | reverse complement strand
TCATCTGAGATCATCTGAGTCCAGTTCCACTCCAAGATGTAGCAACGATGCCTCACACGGGAACTGCTGTGCAACTTCAAGGTGCATGTTCCAACTTGACTGGACAACCAGAGAAATCCAGAGAATCAGAGTACGTTGCATGAGTTGCATGAGTTGCATGCTGGGTTTCTGACCCTCTTTGTGAGAGAAGCGTGGCCAAAGGTCTCATCTCTTCTTTGCCGCTGCAAACTAAAGAAACCTGACTGCGACATCTGCGACAGAACTGAGACCTTGTGACACCACTAGAGGACGAAAGATACGAAAGAAAACTCAAGAGAGAGGTGAGACTTCAGGCTTTAGATTCACTTTAGATTCACTTTAGATATCTTTAGGCATGGCGCATGGCTCTCGGCTTGCCACGGATGGGATGAGAACCAATGTCCAGCCACTCGCAGGTGAAGGCCTGAATGCAGCTGCGATTGCTGAGTCGAATACCAAGTACCAACTCCTTTGCAGTTTGAAAGTGTTGGAGAGTAGACTGTACAGTAAAGAAATTACATGGTGGAGAACTGCGCAATAAAATCGGTAGCGATTTTTTCCAAATGAAGAGAGAAGCCTAAATCAGGACAATACGAGGAGAATTCGTCGCACAAGGTATCTAAGTCGGCTGTAGCATTTCTCTCCCTGTGAGGCTGCTGCAAGTTTTCTTCCACAGCAGTCAAAGCATCTCGAGCTGTCCCACCGCCAGCCTGCCAAACGCAAACCATGCTTAGAGAATCTTGGAGAACACTTCAAAAAGTATGGAAGCTGAGGACAGAACTGGTTGTTGAGCAATGATGTATTCATAAGGATGCCTCGCAGTGACATGGACAAAGTGATGCGCAAAGTGTTTCAATCCTTGCACTTGTCTGAGCGTTGGTCATTCCATTCTGGATGTGGGATATGTAGAAACGCATTTGTTCTATCTTGTTCTATGAAATCCAACAAACATGAACCTCTGAATCGGCAATACATTGTGCGACAGCTAAGCTGATACAGCGTACTGCAAGATGGACAACACTGCCAGGAATTGGACATTTCGCCGTCGCCTGTTGCCAGCTGATGTTCTCCAAGTAAAGCTTTTATACCTAATGCATCAAACAAGAGCCGCAACTCTTTTTCCGGGAGGTCATTACGGAGCAGTGGCCAGAATGCCTGATGCAATGGCATGCCGTTTCTCTCTGACCTTTTCTGCAAGGGTTGCCTGAAGGTCGCATCTGTCGTCACCTCGCTCGCTGCGATGTCCAGCAGGTAGCGTTTTTGCACCTTACAGCTTTGAGCTAAGATGTTCAGGTAGCGCTCTTGATGCTGTTATGCCGAGCAAACCCTTAACTGCCTTAACTTGACTGGAAAATCGATTGGCTATTCCCTGTATTGGTGGAAGAAAAGTTCCCGACGAGATTGCTTGCTATTCTGAGGGCACCTGGAGCGAACTGCAAGCGGCGCAAAGTCTTCAATATCTTGGACAGGACAATTCTTAAGCGGGCCTTTGTTGCTCACTCTAGTGCACGATGAGAGGAGCCTACGGAAACAGTAGATATACGCTGAGAACAAAACACAATACCAATGAAGGGGTATATAAGTTTAGAATAAAAAAGACTGCAAACGCCGAAAGCAGATAGCACCGGATAGCCGGATAGCACGAACCACGACTTGAATCCACCTGGCAGCTGATCTGCGTCTCCCATGCACCTTGGACTGAACTCGGCTGAAGGAGAACTTCGACCTGACGACCTCACTTGTAAAGCCTCCGTGCCTCCCGCCTGGGTAGGAAAAGAAGCGCCACGAAGGCGCATAAGCCAGAAATATTGCTATCTGTTCGCTGAGCTCTGTGAAATTCCAGGTGTAGTTTCATCAGGGCTTCGCAACGAAAATGTTGAATGCTGAAGTCCTGTGGTATTGGCTTGGTTCAAGTTCTGCCCGTTCTCTTCAAAGCACACTCGCGGTTGAGCCAACAAAATCGAACAAAAACTTGTTCACGATTGGTTGCACTTGGGGTCCAGAAGGGAAACTGGTTTGGTAGCAAAGAATGATGCCTTTTGCCGTAGCAAGTATGTACACTGACATGGTATATATCGGCCTAAAGCCGGTGGCAAGTGCATCTCATTGGGCCAATTTGCCACAAGAGCGCACAACGCCATGGAAGTTAATGAGTTTTTGAACTCCAAATCGAAAGTGAAACCGATGGCAAAAAGAGTCCTTCCAGACAGAGGCTCACTTCCAAACAATGTGTGTGTGTGCGCGCTTGGCTTGAATCCTCTTTGAATTCTGGCATATCCGACAGAAGAGCTCAAACTGGAAGTTTCAACGGTTGAAAAACTTACATGTATAAGTACGGTTCTGGAGCTTGACATGGCACGCTCTCAGTATCTCTCAGTATCTCTCAGTCTTGTTTAGTTGGGGATGAAGACCCCGAAGGGCGCCCCTCGGAGAGCACGACTCGGAGAGCACGAATGTGACTGCATTCCGATCATTTCCTCAGCGCTTTCCTCATTGAGCTCCCAGCTGGAGTGAAAAGCACACCAATAAATTGCCAAAGAAGTGTGACGTTAAATGCCAGGTTGACCTTACTGACATTTGGCATGACATACACTTGCCAAGCTGACTTCAATATGCTCTTGCACAACAATCGAATCACAACAGCACTGGACATAAGCATTCAACCCACATGGTGGTCTGGCCCGCACATTTGTTTCCAAACGGAGCCTCCTGGCGACCATGCAGGCTATGAACAGAATTGGACTGTCCAAGAGTAGTGAAAATTGATGAAAGCTAAGCACTTATTTACAGCATTAAGCAGCTCCAACTGACAGAAATGCTTTCATCTTTCATCGCTCTACTTTCCGCTCCCACATCATCTTCATGGCCATCACCCCGAATGCCACGCTCGTCAGGAATTGCAGAATTTGGAGTCGTGTGACCCAACTTTTCCATGGCCTGGAAGATTGTTGTGTGACCCGGCCCAGAACAGACAAAATGAACAAAATGCCAATGTCTTTCTATTAGCGCAGGTGATCTACTGCAAGCACGGCTTCAAGCATGGCTTTATTACATTTCATTGAGATGTCCATGAAATCAGAGCATACTAGGACTTCTAAGCTCCAGTCGTAGGTATTTTCAACACCTGCCGGAGCTGCAGGTCAAAGTGTTACAGTAAACAGAACCTCACAGTATCCGTTCCAGTCAAAACCGCCAGAGGCATGAGGACTATCATCCGCTTGTGGCCGAAGAAAAAACGCTACGGTGTCTTTTTTAACATGCGCACCTTGAAGCCATAGTAGGCATACATCACGACATGGACAAAGGTGTTCCACAGCAGTCCTCGACATTCGGATACATAGTGGGTCCATTCAGGATGGTCCAGGATGGTCCAGGATGGTCCATGCCTGGCCTATGTGCTGAAGATTCATCCGGTATTCTAACCAATTCCACACCATCACCTGCAAATTCCGCTCAAGAGCTCATCATGGTGCTTGAAGGGAAGACGGAGACTTCAAAAAAATGGAAGGTGCAGAAATGGTGTTTGCATGTACACATTTGGAAAACTCTGTGTCTATATATTCCACGATATCATTGCCTGCCATGTCATTTCATACCATATCATGTCATGTCATTTCATATCATATCATTTCAGATCATATAATATCATCATGATCATCATGACATTATTCTATCAACTAATAGTATCCTATAATATCCTATAGTATCCTTCATACTACAACTCTATATATATATATACACCAGCGACTGTTGGGTGCAAACGATGCAACTTGATGTTTCTGATGCCAGAGTTCCACCCTTGAGACTGCCGGGGCACAGGAACCAGTGCATGATGATACACGTGAAGACCAAAATGTGGTGGCCTTGTGGAGCGTGGGTTCCACAGGTCGATTTCCCGGGTCGCTCCAAAGCAGTCGGTCCAAAGGGGTGCACATCAATATGCAATAAGTACAACTTCCAAAGCCCCAAAGCCAACGACTGCACAGAATATTTCAGAACCACTGGTGTCCACTGTGTCCATGTCTGATCCAAACATATCCAAACATATCCAAATCCAAACCAACAAGAGCTGCCTGGATGATCTCAGAATTGCAAGAAGAGTGTCAATCAGCTCATAATATTTGCTGACCTTGGGTGCTTGGTCCATTCTGATCCCTCGCTATACTGCTTGCAACCACCCAAAGTACTACGACTGAAGCTGTCTGGGACGCAGGCATAGAATGCATACGACCAAAAATAAAGGGGGCCTTTGAACAGGAAAGCTTTCAAAAATCGGTCCTATCTGAATATCATACTACAAATCTCTACCTGATGATGTCTACTAGCACACAAAATGTAGTCATATGTAGGCGTTTGACCCCGCGCTGGCGTTGCCGGGTCTTCGCAGAACCTCAGTCTGCGCAGACTGTCCTTTGAAGCTAACACAATGGATCAAAGCAGCATTCTCAAGTAACAGTCCAAGGGTCCCAGGATCACTTAGGCCGACATTTTGAATCACTTAGGCCGACAATCTTGGATGTGGATTCACACCTTTAGGGATCTTTTTTAGGGTTTATCTTTAGGGGGGACTGGGGATAGTGGGGACAACTAGAGGTACAGGAGACGAACTAAGTCATATTAGGATCCATTGGGTACACACCTTTAGGGTTTATCTTTGGGGGTGGGGACCTGGGACTGGGGACCACTGCACACCTTCTATTGCACATATCATCATGTATCTGTGACGTAGGCGAGTGAAAACGTAGGCCTAAGCGGGGTACTGACCAAGCATAGCTAAGCACAGCGCATCCAATCAGCATTTTCATGTCGGACTCTCTCAAACATCTCCCAAGCACACCCCACGCACATCACCAAGGACATTGCACCTGAAGCATGGGAGTTGAAACCTGCTTTCAAAAATGTTTCAAACCTTTGGATAGTGAACAAAGATGAACAAAGTGGGCAAACGGGCAAACTGGAGTTGAACAAGATACCATTGCTGTGCTGAGATTCATCAAGTTCTGGGGCGTGTGCTCAGAATAAAGTTGTGCACCACCAACAGTCTCTCAAGCTTATATCCACCCGTTGGAACCTAACAAAAGTGACTCAAACTCGATCATTCAACAGTGGCTATCGACATTTGCATGGCTCTCTGTTTCCAAGTGGCATTCTCTTAAAAGAAAAAAACAGCTTGTGGAAAAAGAATTTGAGAGATGCTTCGCCACAGTTGTCACTGAGTCTCTCGCATATCGGGGCAAAATAAATACCATCAGCAAATAGAGAACACCTGGTGTGACAACATTTGCAACACCATGCCCATGCAACAAACATCAACAACCCCATCCTGGCGAAGACGATCGAAGACGTGTCAAAATTCAATCGACAAGTCGGCAAGTCGGGCAGTGCCTGTCACAACCGGAGAGCTCCTTGAGGAGAGCGGTGCATTTTTCCAATCAAAGTCATAGTACATGTGCCACGATGACTACCTCTCGGGATCAGGGATTTTATGGCAATCAAAAGTACGGCATAGATATGGATACCAAATGGATCCAAATGGCAGAAAGATCAGAAAGATGCAATGCGGCAACTAAAGTATATACAGATATATATATATATATGTATGTATATATGATTGCCAACTATTGTTTGAAAGGAGGACCTCGCAACACAGAAAGAATGAAAATCGGCCTCTATGCTGCAACGATTGCAGTGAGCAATCATCAGGGAAAATCCGAGGTGAGCGGATTGGCTGAGGATGATGGAAAAATGAGATTGCCACACACTTCACGGACTTCATGGATCGCTGCGACGTGCAACAACCCAACCCTTGTCAGACTGGACCAACATATATGGACCATGCACAATTCACATTTTCCAATCAAAGGCAAACCGGCAAATCCATTCGACACGCGATGCTTCCGGCTGACCCGTTACCGCCGTTGCTGGTCTTTGCCAGCTTCACCGCTTCACCCAGAAAGGACCGTCGGCAAAGAAGCGACGAGATCCTGACCAGATTGACACTGGGATGAAATGCCAATGAAATGCCAATGAAATGCCAATGAAATGCCAATGAAATGCTACTAAATGATTATATAAACGGATTCAAAAGGATCTCTTGACTCTTCTATCCAACTCTGGTTCCCCTGTTGCATCCTGTCCTCCATTTTGGATATGCTCTGGTTGAAGCGCTCCCTGGACAAAGGATCGAGGCCCACAGCCAAGCTTGCTATGGCTGATTCTGGAGGAAGAGCCAGCATCTTGAGCATCTCCTTCGAAAGGCATCACTGGATCATTTCAGAGAAGAAAAGCAAACAAGATCAAACAAGATCAAACAAGACTACCAAATGGATGATCTTAGTTTCACACAGCTTCACCTCGTTGGAGCTCCTCCATTGACTCCGAGTTCTCCGGTGCAGGACTGCTTCTTCGAAGCTGAACAACTGTTGCTGGCAGAGGAACCTGCACTGGGAGGATTTGACTTGCTCAAACGCTGTGCCTTCGAGTGCCTTCGAGTGCATTCGAGTGCCTTCATGGGTTTATGTTTTCAGAGAAGCATCTCCGGTGATTGCACCTCCCACGCTGGCCCCGGTTTCTCAACTGCCCTTGGACAGGGACAGGGTACCAGAAGATCCAGAAGGAAAAGTAGTTTGATGTGGAGCCAAAGCAATTGAGCCATGCGCCCTTTTGCTTTACTGCTGTCCTTGACTGGGCCTAGGCAATGCATGAGTCCAGCGTGCAAAACTCAAAACATCCATCGCTGCATCTGAGCTAGCCGCGTGCTACCTAGGTTCAAGGCTTGCCACAAAACAGCATGTCAAAATGCGGATCAATATCTTCCTTTATCGGTCTCCATCATCTTCTCTGCGCTAAATCAACTTCGTCAGGTCATGTCAGTTCAGGTCTGGGTTGAGGCTCTGGCATCAGCGCCATCTGCTTGCTCAGCTGGAGGGTCCGGCAAATCGCGACCATCGCAATTGTCACATCTATCAGAAAATCTTCTACCAGGCTCTGCTGCAGGCTGTCCAGTCGGTTCATATGTTTCGCCTTCAGCCCTTCCGTTGGCACTTCCTCGTGAGACATCGTGCACTTCGCACGCTTCATGCACTTCGTGCATTGTCTTCGGCTCTGGAGCCTTCACAGTGTCGTCCTCCAAGCCTCTGTCATCTCCGTTTTGTATAGGGTCATCTTTAATATCTCTGTCGACTCGGTTGGGATTTTGTGGGCCAGCAGCGACAGCGCTTTCTGTCACAATTGGTGCATTGCCTCCTGGCTCCCTCCTTGCACCTGGTCACTGGTGAACACTACAAGGCATCCGCACATGGATTGTGCACTGCGCTGTACATCTGCACCCTTGGCGCACCTTCTTTTGCCAGGGAATGGGCGGGGCGAGATAGCTTTATGACGATAGTGGACCTTAGGCTTCTGCAGATCTTCGCGAAAGCTGGAAGTAGCTACTGCTTGTCACCATGTTTGTCACAACCTTGTCACAACAATTCACAACATATGTCATTGCCATCCCTGATTCAATTGAGTTTCTCTTTGATGCCAATCTCCCGGAAGCGGTGGACATTAGCTTCTCCATTGACTGATATCACCTGTCAGTTTTAGCACTGGACTCTGTGGACTTTGACTCTCTGGGTTTGGCTCAGGAAGTCCACACCTCATCCCCCTTCATGATGCGTTGCGACTCCGGTGCTGCCTTCTGCGCTTGACAACAGAGAACCCAAGCCTTTCTTTCTGTCAGACTGAAATTCAAGTCAGCTAAGCAAACTCCAGAATGACTCAGAATGACTCAGAATGACTCAGAATGACCAAGGAAGCTGAGATGAAGTCCTTATTGTGTTTGTCCGCCAAGCCACCAGGGACCACCTGGGCAGGTTTTCTTACTGTCGGATTCAAGCCGCTGTCGTCAGCAGTACCATCACAGGCCTCTGTGACAACACTTCTTGTTGGATCTCGTGCTGGCCTCTGGCAAAAAAACAAGAAAACCACTGAACAATCGTGGCATCCAGAAGCATCCTGCGGAATGTTTTGGTGAATAAGAGCAGGGCGCTTGCATGCGGATACCAACGTGGTCTGAATCTACCATTCGGCAAAACGTGACCTGCCAAGGTCAAATGTCAGAGACGGCCAGTGTTTCGAAAGTTTCAAGGCAAAGGAGCTCTCCTCAAAGCTTCTCTTGGCATCCGTTTGCACCTGGTCAAAGCGTCTGGTCTTCCGGTCTTCACAGGTTCTTGGTAGGTTCGTAGGATGTGTACCTTATGATTGAGGGACTTGAACTTCTTGAACTTCTTTAACTTCTTGAACCGGTCCAACCGGTCCAACCGGTCCAACCGGTCCAACCACCACAAGCCGTTCCAGGCCTCCGGGAGGGGAGCAGGGCCCTTGTGCCAGCGGAGCAGAGTAAGCCTTGAGCACCAAAGAATCCAAAGATCAGCGATGATCAAATTGTACAAAGATCATCAAATTACCACAAGATGCTGCAAGATTTTACAAACACATTGCGAGGTATAGTCTTGAAATGTCTTGAAAATATCAAGCGAGATTATCTGTGTTATATAAATCCGCCCGCGCCGAAGGTGCTGAGGCATGGTAGTTTAGCAGTGGATGCAACCGGACAGATCTGTCAGACTGGTACAGCTTCAGCCCGGGGCAGACCGTTTTGCATATCGGCACAACATCGTCTGAATGCACCCTTGTCATCCGACACGGCCGCAAAATCGGCTCCACTCGGGGTCAACTTCGGCAAACAACGCTCCAACTTCGGCCCAACTTGGACCCCCTTGGCTCCAACTTCGGCCCATCTTGGCTCCAAGATGGCGCAACTTGGCCCCAAGTTGGACCCATTTGGGAGCAATTTTAGCCCAAGTTGAAGTCCACATGGCTTCAAAATGGGGGACATAACCGGCCCAATCCGAAATCCTCAAAACGCACGTTTTCACTGGTATATTTCACCCACGTTTTTTTGGGTTTGACCACAGTCGGCTTTTAGTTGGGCCAAGTAGGCCCGCTTCTTTCCTCCGCGACTCGAATATATGTTGCTTCCTTGAAATCCTGAGTTCAACGCCGCACTCGGTGTACATCTTGGAGGCGTTTCAGAATGCGCAGGGGCTCCACCTTGTAATGATGGAATATGATGGAATGTTATATGACAGATTCTCAAAAGTGTGCGTACGGAAGACCTGCGAGGCACCAACCTCCGGTTCACACGCAAGCAAAAGGTCACCTGGTTGCACACGCCACCTTGCAAAGTGGAGACGAACTAGATTCAAGACTCACTTGAAATGCGATTTGGGTTCCAATTCGACTGAGACCACTGGCAGGGTCTCCTGATTTTCGTTCCATCTTTGAATTGCTCCCGGACCCTTGGAGGTCGAAACCACTCAAAAAATGATGCCTTGAACTTGGTTGGAGGGACGGAGGGACTGCATTCAATGTGGATCATCTCTTCTAAGCAGGAGACAACCGCTCGAACGTTCAGCACTGATGGGCTACTGTGCCTGATCACGCTTAAAGAACATTGGCTTTGCATAGAGCACTTTGAGCAATTACCGCCGTGATTCTCCACAAAATCACACCCTGTCCGCACACTCTGACAGCATGAAAAGTCACCCAGAAAGTTTCTGAGCCACAGACCCTGGTGTCGAAAATAACTCCAGCCCCCAACCTGCTTCAAATGTGTCGCACTTATCTCCGTTTCTCAAAAGCAATCAACCCTGTCTTTGTCGAGCCGTCTTGCTGACAAAGCCAGCACAAAGCAAACGGAACCAGTGGCAGTCAGAGGCGATCAGAAAACATCGATGAATAACTTTGCTGAGGGCACCTTCATTTGCGCTCTTAGCAACTTCAATCTCCCAAACCTGAGAGAAGCTTTATTGCGCTGCTAGACCTATCAGCATCTTCGCATAATTATCAATCAGCGCCCTGCATGGGAGTGATTTGGACTTGTGGCCAGCCAGAACATATTAAGGTGCTTGTATAGCATGGAGTGCACACTTGCTACTCTGCAGAAATCGCTTGCCAGGATACTCCAGGAGCTGCTTTTGAAGCTGGTCTCTCAAGATGCAATACCTTGTCACACTTTCAATACCAAAGTTCAAACATGTTCAAAACAAATACGCACAGTAGGTACAGCAGGAACAGCAGGAACATCGTTGAAGAATTGGCACCCCCACCACTTCCGCAGTGACTGTAGAGAGGTGTTGCACCTGATTTACAATTCATTTCAACCTCCTCTCATGGCATACCAACTGTCTTCAGTGCGAGTAGGTCGTCTTCCTTGATCATCCTCATTCTTGGCACCGCACAATAAGCCGTGGAACCTTCTTGTCATCTGCCCCCACAAGCCAGTCGTTCTGCTCAACACGAGGCTCAGAAGGACTGCCAGCCAAGCACTGGAATACAAGCTGAGTACAGAAGAATCGATTGGGTTCGCTTCAAAGGCATCCAACATATCAAACCAGCCTTATTAGATTGCTGTTGTACAGGGCTATTGCACCATCCTTCACAACCTGGAGAGTTGTTCAAATGCACCAAGCGCACAAGTGGCCCACAAGAGCAGACATGTGCAACTCTTTGGAGCACTTTGTGTTTTTCTACTTTGACTTGGCAGCTTCACATGCTTCACATGGAAAATCTATGAAAATGTACTGTTACGCTGTATGCAACCCTTTTTGGCTTTCTTCCATTTTGAACTGTTGATTCAGCACACCTCCAGAACCTGCAGCTCTTCACCTCAGCCAGCAGTGCTTTGCCGGTGCTTCGCCGTTTTAAAAGATGAGGGCACCACCGGCTTGCTGTACTTTGATGCCCAGTGGCCTCCCAGACACGACACCGTGACACCAGGTTCTCATCATTTTCATATGCGGCTTGCATGATAAAGGAAAGCCCGAGACCTTGCATCAGTCTTGCAAATCTTCACATCAAACCTCGCTACACAAGCAAGTCACTATGATCACCCCAACAGGAAGAGTGTGAACCTGGAAGAAACAGGAAGCGTTTCAAGACATGTCGTTGGCCCGTTGTGTTTATTCTGGGTGGAGCAACTGACAGCGCAGTGCTCGCAGACGAGTCCGGAGTTGCTCCTCTCAGTCTCTCGGCCAACACGTGCAGCAACATATGAGGATGGGCCCAGGATGGATCAAAATGTGAGGCGAAGCCCACGAATTGTGGTCATCTTGATCAGTAAATTATCCCATGTTTCGCTACCCAGTTTTGACACTGAGATGAAACAGCTTGGAACAGGTGGACCTGTTGTGGTGCTTCAAATCCGCCCACACGGCTTTGGCGGTGAAGGCGTGCTTATTGGGGGGCAACAGCAACACTAAATGCTCAATGACATTTGTTAATATAGCAGTCGCTATATCAGCTTTAGCTGGGGGGGGGGGGG
>Ga0126342_10019807_pt1 | contig 11386 bp, 8 predicted proteins | sample Cyp1metagenome_FD_92528 | JGI IMG/M metagenome (GOLD analysis project Ga0126342, IMG submission 92528) | Coral microbial communities from Lord Howe Island, Old Settlement Bay, Australia - Cyphastrea 1 metagenome | ecosystem: Host-associated > Invertebrates > Cnidaria > Coral ... | reverse complement strand
TTAAGTGAGAGACATGTTATTTTTGTGTGGTGCCTTTTATGTGTGTATAAATTGTATGTATCATATATATATATATATATATAATATATATATATATATATATATATTACATAATACATATATTACATAATATATATATATATATTACATAATATATATATATATATATATATATATTACACAATATACATATATATTATGTAATATATATAATGTAATATTTTTTAATATATATATTATGTAATATATATATATATATATTACATAATATATATATATTACACTATATATAATATATTACATAATAACAATATATATATATATATATATATTATATATATATATATATTACATTATATATATATTACATAATATAAATATATAATTATATATAATTACATTTATATGTATGCATAATAATTATATATATATATATTTCTGTGAAGAATTGGGAACACCATGGAAAGGCCAGGACAAGTGTAGATTGTACTGATTGTCTGATTAAAACTGATGCTTGGTCCATCGAAGTGGATGATCATTGCTGACAAGACCTGCGGTAATTACCCATGGGTTGAATCCACACGACCAGGTAAAAGTAGCGAAGATGATGCTCCAGCGTCCCATTTTCTTTGGGATTTTTGAGATTTTTAGGTTTCAGGGAAAAGTTGCCAACATTTTCTTGACTCAACATCCTACAGCCGGGGTCTCACTTCTGATTGGAACTATGGCCTAATCAGAGGGCAACATGTTTTGGTGGGCCAGGCCTTTCTTGCTGGAAAGCCGTAAATCCCACAGCTTCATTTTCACATTTGTTTGGCTGGAATGGTGTAGATGAACATCCAATATTATGCAACGAATTCGGCTCAGTTGAGGAATCACAAGTTCACAAAGGGTATGGACTTTCTGAAGCATACCACTGGTTTCTATTGGAATGACTTTGATGTACATCCTAGTTTTTTAGCGGTCTCCCAATCAAACTTATCCCATTGTCCCACTTGTATTCGGGGTGTAACCATGACTCTGGACCTATTGTACTTGAGTATAGATAGTCTAGCCATGTCATGCCATGTCTAGCCTGGCAATTTAAAATGATATGTGTGTGTATACGTATATATATATAATATGATTCTCCTGCTCAACAAGTGCGCTTTTTGAGCCTGCCATGTTTGTTACCATGACATAGCAGGAAATTTGACGGAAGTCTTCCGCGTCCAAGAGAGGCCCGGAGAAAGATTCAGGCACTGGTGGTTCCGAGAATCGAAGAGAAACACAGCAAAAATCCCTGTAAAGTGAGGAAGGCTCACTGGACAAACATTGATTACTGAGTAAGTTCATTCATTGGTATATCACTGATTATGACAATGTGCTTGTTCCTATATCATCACATCGTTTTTCGCGAAAACAAGATGAAATCGTTCTGAAACAAACTGTGAACCAACATTTGACAAAGCGTGCTAATACTTGCATGATCCTGCATGTGCATGACAGCTGCAGCTCATAGCCGTTGGGATAGATGCCATGGTGACTATTCCGCTATCAACTGGACTGGTTGGAACTCATTTGAGAATGTGTTGCTTCTCCAAATAAAACCCCATAAGATATTCGCTACGATGGTTGATTTTATGCCAGTTTGTTCGTAAGATTTCCCATTTCTGTTCGGACCCATATCCGCATTCACCCCAATTAAACCGCTATAAGTTATAGGCACCATTTCTGAAGATTGAACGCCAATGCATGCCAATACAACCTGCATTTTTAAGGCCAAATCCCACATAGTTAGTATATGTTAGTATATATATGTATATATATATATAGATGCATCCCATGATACCCCAGTTGTATCCCCAAACTCATGGTTTAACCCAGCATTAAAAAGGCAGACCCCTTGTGGGATTTTGTTTTTTTCGTCCCACGTTTCGCTACCTCGCTCTCAAGGGGCTTGATGGAAGCCTTATCGCCACGGAATGAGCGAAACGATGAGGCTGAGAAGGACAGCATTTGGGTAAAGTAATAAATGGGGGTTTCCTAAATTTTGGGTACCCCAAAATCATCCAAAATTGGTAAAACAAAAACACTGGGAAAACCAATGGTTTGGGTACCCATATTTTAGGAAACCCGCAAATACAAATGGGAATGGGTCGATATAATTTTGGTTCATTTTTTGTGAAAAAAACATCTTTTGGGTACCCAAATTTGACCCAAACCCAGACAATTCAAATGATGTTTCAAAAATGGATGACATTTAAGGCTCCAACCTATTATAAGAAAACATAGTGACATAGTATATAAGGTTCTGCATAAATTGCTGGTTTTGCATCAAATTTCTGTGTGTGAGCCCTCGGATGACATGGAGTTTGGTGTCTCCGCCAATTTTGGATGGTTCAATCCGTCCTCAAAATCACCAGCAAAAGTGTCTGAAAAAATCCATGGTACCTCCAAAATGGTGATTTTTCAAACAGGGAAACACCGTCGGAACGTATTGTTTTTCTGGGTCCAGGAGTTGGGAAGCCCACTCCATGACTGGCTTCCAGGAGTTCCCACCTGTGCTCGAAGCTCTTGACGTTGAAACGGAGTCGCTGAGCCAAGAACGGCGCGAAAGCCGCTGGCTGTGGCTGAGGTGCCCCCTGAGGGACTGAACAAATCTGAACAGCATCCCTTGAAATGGTGGTTTTGAGAGTATCCTGTAGCCAACATATATAATTTTGGTGTTCTTTGGATGTTCAGTTCACCATTTTTGGAGATATTTTTGGGGCATCGTTTGAATTTGCGGTGAAATAATACTTATTACTTTGTATCCCAGCAAGTTGGGTGTTGTTGATATACAGATTGGAAACCCGGGAAAGCTTCGGGCTGGCGAATGGTTGCTGTAGTGGGCGAAGAGCGGGCCAACAGCCTAGTCCAATAAAATGATGATTAACACGTGGGCATGTCGAAAAAAGGTAGGGCACTCCCACATCCACTTCTTATATAATTGCCTTCGCTGTTGCAATTGCAGGTATAATTGCTCACTTTCAGACGCTGACCTCAGGGAAACCATCATGAATCGGACCAAATCCTTGTGGCTAGTCCGAGTTGATTAGATAGGAGGTTCTCCAAAATGGCTATGTTTCCAATTTCAGTCCCTGCTATCAACTAGCTGATCTAGCTGTATCAGCAACCGACGATATTTTTTTGGGTTAAGTTATGAACTCGTAGCAAGGGATGGTCATAGGGATTATCAAAATCATTCTCCTGATTGAAGAAGAGACCATGTCCAGTATCAACCACTTTTGGAAGAGCCAAGGAGCGAGGATGGTGTCATAAATAGCCTATGGGGAGCGATATTTTTTTTCGAGCCCACGTGCAGTTTCAAAACACTGGGTAGAAAAAATGCGACATCTCTTGAACAAGTATCAGATCAAAATCACGACAGAAGTTCAATCTATTTTCATCTATTTTCTGGCAGCATGGCTAGCTGGGAAATCCACTATAAATGGAGGTTTATAGCTGGGAAAATCAGCTATAAATGGGAGATCCCGGCCCATCTGCTGATACTCCAACATGGGTATGACATATGGAACATCACCACTAGGTCCCACTGGTAAATCATCAAACTAAATGGGCCACTTTGCATAAATAATATATACAGTAGCCATATAAAGCCATGTTAAATTACCAGTAGGCAAGTCCCATTTAACGTAAGTCCCGTTGAACGAAAAGGGTGGTTTTATCCTTCCGATGGTCCCGTTTTGTGCCCAGTCCGCTGCATGAATTTCTGGCGAGATATGCATCGAAAGCTTTGGGCTTCCTGGCTGACCTGGGAAGGAATGCTTTGAACCATTAAATCCCATTGAAATAAACCTTCATTTTTTAACATATCCATAGAGGAATATGGAATATCATGGAATATGATGGAATATTATGGAATATGATGGAATATGGCTTCCCATCCCACTCAAATCACATCGATTTTCTGAAATAGTAAGTCTGCTGATTTTGAGGGATATGGAGCATTCATAGCATTTCATATGTCTGTTGACGGGTTTCTAGGCCTAGTGGTGTTAAGAAACAGGACATGGGAGGAATCAACAGTTCCGGGGTCTGTCAGGGTCCGCAATAATAGGGGGATCCCAGATGATCATGTTTGGATAAACTATAGCAACCCCAAAAGCAATAAAAACGTTGGAAACCGGGGAAAAAAGGTACCGAAGACATAATCGAGCTACCATCCCGGAAACCCGACTTTCAGCATCTTTTTTTTGGGTGCTCGCCTCAAGTTGGGCACCCCACTAAGAACCTAATAATTAAAAACACATTTTCCCTGTTAGCATGGCATTTTTTGGGACCATGCATGGTATACCCCATTTCAATGATCCTTCGGAAAGTCAAAGCCCACCCGCCTTGTCACGAGGTTTGATGCCTCTCTTCGATGTCCAGATGGAAGCAGAGGAAACAGCAGAGGGGATCCAGTTGGAGGGGGACAGGTTTGCTATTTCTTGCTGGTGAATTCAACTGTTGTCAGTTATGTTGAACGCATTTGTACCCACTTTGCTGGTTGAACCGGTGAATCCACCCATTTTCAATTTTGGGTGCTGAAATCTTTGGTTTGTTGTTAATATCACGTGAAATTTTGGGTTGTATCCTATTACAGTGGCAAACCGACCGGTAATCAGTCACATGACTAGCTGGACAATCTCCGTTTATGGATGATTTCCCAGCTAGCCATGTTTGATTACTGGAGACACCTCTCGGGTCTAGCGGAGACAATTTGTTGATCTGCACGTCAGTGGCCTACCAGGTAGGGGACGTCTCCCTCGTTGGGGTTTCGGCGCAACACAGGGCGACTTCATCCGCCGACCTCAAAAATTCATAAAATTTCTATGATGGTTAGTGTGGGACGTCATTCCCCAAATGGTCAACATGATCAACATGTTTGGGATATTTTAGGCCGAATGATTGCAATTTGCCAACATTCAAACGATTGTCCGAACACTGAATTGTTGAGGGTTCTATCTGATGGGGGTGTGCATAATCATCAGGTTCTCATCACCACAGGAGCGGGTTTACAGATATGGTAAAATTATTCATATATCATTTTGAATTCATTATAATATCCATCTATCATCTATCATCTATAATCTATCATCTATCATCTATCATATATTATATACCATATATCATATTATCATATATTATATAGGTATATCCCAATGATATATCCATTGTTCATCACCATTCGCCGGTCGGTGGAATTCCCAGGACACTAGCCGGAGTCGACTCCGGCTCCGGGCTCGGCGAATGGTTCCTGGGACCGTTCTGGAGATAGGGGAGATAGGGGAGTTCAAGCAACCCTGCAGATCTGATTTACCAACAAATACTTTAGAGAAAACCTCTATCAAATGGATAAATACTAATCTTTACCAAGATGTTCAGATTTTACATTCGAAAATGCTGGGAGAAACTATGAAATTGTAGAGGTTTGTCTGAAATTGCAGGGGATCTTTTTCGATTTTTTCACCAAGAAAGTAATCATTTGGTTCTGCGGGGCTGCGTGGAGATTGAGTATGAGCCCGGAAACAAATGCGATTTAGTGGGGGAAATGATTAATCAGTCGATGGAATATGACGGAATGGGGGGTCCCTAGACAGAAAAGGATTGATCAACAGAGCAGATATGGAATCCGGGCGGCAGTGGCACAAGATGGGCAAACCGAGCCTGGGCTCACCGATGAGTCGAGCAAACCAACGGTATTGCTGGTGTGGCGCCACTCGTTGGGCTGGACTCCTTTAACCATCGCCATAACCCCCCAACAGGTACCGATCTCTATATATCAAGAGGGAAACATTTGTTTTGTCAAACAACTAGATCATGCTTGTCGAAGGCCTTTATTAGATCAAGATAGATCAAGTGCCGGAATGCCATGGGTTTTTGCCCGTCTTGGCTCTTTCCATGTTTTCCTTTCGATTTTACTCATGATTCTTGATTTGCAACCAGGGATGACATTGAACTTCCCCAGCCTTTCTTGCTGGACTTCGTCAAACGTTGCCTTCTGAGGTCCCAAAAACAACAGGCAAAGTCACTCAACTGTACAGAAGCATTCTCAAGAAACAGCTTACAGTTCCTATCAGTTCCTCTAACGCTCTCTCCCCCTGCTTTGACCAGGGGTGAATTTTGTTCTTCACAACTTCATTGTGGGAATTTTATGCTGTAAAAGAACATGACAAACATTATGTCAACGGGGAGGGTTACCGTAATCATTTTGGGCCAACATTTGTCAATTGTTGGGCAATCATTTTCCTCAATGAAAGCAACAAGTGTCCGATTTAACGAAACCATTCACGGTAATACTAGCTACCATTTACAGGTAATGTTTTCCCACCATTTAAATAGGTTTAACGACCACCATTTAACAGCATAGTTTCCCATCATGTAATCATGATACCCGCAACTTAACGTTATAATCACCACCATTTAACGCAATAATAACCAGCATTTAGTGTTATAATAGCAACCTGTTAGCGTAACATTTTCCACCAGCAACCCAATGACAACACACGTTCAACCTAAAACATGGAATCAAAAAGATGGTAGGTGCACGTCTCAATACATACAGGCATGCATATCGAAATATACAAATATGTATATATATATATAGAATACACATCATAACATCATATATATATATATGTATACACATTGTATATACTGTAATTGAATAAATAAATAGATAAATGAATAAATACATAAATACATACATAAATAAAGAAACATATTTAATTCATGAATATATATATATATATATATATTATACACATAAACTACTTCAATGCACGCACGTCACTATGTTTGTCCAGGACTTCGGCCTGAGGTGTCCCGTCTCTACCATTGGTTTGTGCTCTTCAGCTTGATTTTGGCAGCAGCCTGGCTTGGCAGTCGCTACAGCAGCGATGTGAACGATGAGGCCTACGGATAGAAACGGTTGAAACAACAAAAAAGGCACTTAATGATCTTCATGGTGATTTAATGGTAATTTCATGGGATTTATGGGATTGAATGGTGATTTCATCGTGATTTAATGGGAATTATGGGATTTAATGGCATTTAATGGCATTTTAATGGGATTTAATGGGAAATCCATCAACACAAATGGGGATTCAACCATGTTGGGATATTCACCAACGAAAAGGGGACGCAACGAACAAAAGCGGGGGTTGAAGCGCGGACAACCGGACAACCAAACATGTAACCTTTGCAAAATGAACGGAAGTACATGTTTCACCAAAAATGGACATTGGATTTCACCAATTGGAGAAAACACGAAAAACAACACCTGGAGTCAAGCATCGTGGATTTTTTTACCCGCACATGGCTGGCCTAAAAAAGATGTGGTGCGCCGAGATGTCACCAAGATCTTTTGGGTTTAGGGTGACCGAATATGTTGGGGCGGAGATTTCCGTCATCCAATACCCTATGGAAAATCAAGGAAAATCATAGGAAAACGGTGATTTTACCCTCTGGTAAAGTAACATAACTATGTAAAGATCCACCATTTTTAATGGGTAATCCACTATTTGGACTGGGCCATTTTTAGTAGCAAAGTGTTAGTCATTACCAGAGGGTAGGCATCCCAAAAAGGCCGCCCTCAAAAAACAACAGGACTTTGACTGTGGGGGGTTGCCTCCCTTGACCACTGACCTGGCAATCGTGATCAGCGCATGCATGGTCTTGAGCAGCTGGGGTGGCTTTTGGTCTTACCAGGAGCCACCGGAGCCACCGGGACGACAAGTTGACAAGTTATTCTCTCGTGGGATGACTAAGTGACTAAGGATGAAGTATTTATCAAAGAGTGGGACCAAGTTGGAAGTCGAATTTATCACTCAACTGGGAGTTTATTAGTGATTATTGAAAAACCTATTGGGATTAATCACCATGTTAATGTTGAATTTGGGGTTGACATTCTCAACTGGCTAAAGCCTTCGAGCGATTGGCTGCTACCCAGTTCTCGCGAAGACTCCGGACTTGGAGACTTACCATTCAGGGTTGTTATGGTGGGATGATCCTCCAAGCCGCCTTTAGAGGTCTTTGTAAAAAACGGAAGGGGTGGCATCGTGGGCATCGTGTCACAGAATGCTAGGGGAGTTATTGGTGTAACAACTACACTGACGGATCGGCTTGGACTTCTCAAGTTTTCGTACTTCCCAAATACAATCGACATGCACCGCTAAAGAAAGCATGCATAGGAATACGTAGAGACATACGCATGTATGCATAGCACTAAGAACATGTGTATATCTGTGTATGTACATGTCTATTTAGACGTTGCAACTGCAATAAGTATATTACTGTCTGTATATCTATGTATAGAATTGTATAGGTATAGGTATAGCTGCACATATATGTATCTATGTATCATTATCTGGTTGGTGGTTTGGAACATTTTTTATTTTTCCATATATTGGGAATAATACTCCCATTTGACCTTCATATTTTTCAAGATGCTTAAAACCACCAACCAGTGTATATATATATAACATTATATAGCATTCTATAACCCATATTGTAACATTGTTTATAAAACCCATGTTGAATAACTGGTTGGTGGTTTGGAACATTTTTTATTTTCCATTTCATATATGGGTTGTCATCCTTACCATTGACTATTTTTCAGAGGGGTTGACACCACCAACCAGATATATTATTCATTAGATCAGGCATTAATCACTAATAACCACTATTAACCACTATTAATCACTATTAACCATGGTTAAAGTATATAACCTATCTCTCTATCTAACCCATCGAAAACCGCGAAAACCTTCGCAGGAAACAACTCAGCGGGTGGCCTCTGGTGCCGCGATGTGATGGGTCTTGGGATTCTTGGGGCATCTGTGGAAATGTACGTATGATTGTATATGAATATATGGTTAGTAAGGGAAATCATCCCCAAATGGCCTTAATTCAGGTTAGTGAAATATTGTAATTTACCCATATACATATATATGAATGATTTGGACATGTGCATAAGATAATATATATATAAATACCATAACAATGACAACAGTGATAAGAACAATCAATAATAACGATCAATAATAATGATAATAACAAATAACAATAATAATAATAATGATAATGATAATAATGATAATAATGATACATTGTGTATATGATTGTATATGTATTTATATGTGTCTGCAAATATGTACATATACATGGGTAAAAGGTATAACGTATTTACGTGCTTTTTGGAGGGTTTCTAAAACTTAACGGGTTTCATTATGTTTTGTCAACATAGGAATTCCATAGAAGTTGTCACGATTCCATAAGAGTTGTCACGATTCCATCGAAGATGTCACTTGTGAAGTGCAAGTTCCTTGTGCAGCTAAATCGAGCCGACAGTCTGGGGCACTTGAACACTGTATACCGTATTATATATATATGATTATATATGTATATACACATATGCATACAAGTTTGATTTTCTCCTAATATGATATATATATATAATTATTTGTTTTTATTTGTGTGTGCAAAGACGGGCATAATATATATATATATATAATATGTGTGTGTATGCTGTATGTATGTAGATAATATGAAGGGGGCCAAATAAGACCCAGCTACACACAACCATGATCCTTGCCTGCGGGGTGGGCCGCCGGTAGGTTTGGGGAGGTATTTAACGAGAATGGGGATCTCACGATCATGGGTGAAGTGACTGGACCGTAGTCGCTTATTGGTGTGTTTCTTTCGTGAAAAATCATGAAAAATGTGGAAACAATGCCCAACCGATTTTTTTCCGGTATACTTAAGACTACATTCCAGCTTGTGACAGCTTGTGATTGGTAATTAGGAATAGCAAAAATAGCAAATCTGAAAATTCCCGTTGTGAAGTCAGAAGTGTGGTCCCCAAGGAATTACCACTTCGGCCATTCTGTTTTCTTTAAATTTGGCGCCCCACCAATTATTCACTGATCGCTCTACGACTCAGGGACTCAGGGGATGCATTTTCAATTAATCTGCTCCCACTAATGATACCTCTGCGAACCATGGCCATGGGAACCAAGTCCAGCCATCGGGGGAATGGACAATCCCCTGTTTATAATCGATTCTCCCATGGAAACTTCCATTTGCGTTTGGGATTTTCCAGCTAGCCACGTTTGATTAGGTTTGTACAAAAGTGGTGATCTTTCTTGCGATTTCCCCATCTCCAATGCTTCCAATGCTTCCAGGTTCCCGAGATCTGGCTGACTGTTGCGAAATGATCCATTTGGATCACGCTTGGAGAATATGGAGCTGCACGGATGCTCTCATGGCCAGCCTATTATTCTTGGGGCTGCTGGGAGGTCGGGTGGCGGTGACTCTGATGACCCTGGAGGAGCGAAGGGTTCTGTGGCAAAAAACATTGACGAAACTGGTTGGTACCCCCAAATCCACTAGTTAAATACTTGTAAATCATATTTTTGTTCAATTAAATGGTCATTTTGGGGTATCCATCAGAGAAATCCATTTGAAGAACCTTTGACCAGTTGCATTGTACTTACTCATGGATTCTGCTCCCTTCTTCCCCCCAGCAACAAGCATATGAGAGCCCTAAGAGGATTGAAATGATTGGGCTCATAGTCGCCTGCTTGGCCGCGTCAAATAGCCGGGACGAACAGTCATTGCCAAGTAGCTCAGTAGCCTATGTGAAACACCCAAAATTCGGACTTTTTGAATCCCACTTGTTTCGATCATTCTGATCTCGCCCTCACGGGATATGGGCCCCGGGCCCCGTGGGCCCAGTCACCCATCTTTTATTTCATTTCATCGGCGCGAACCCCCATTGATGGCCCAAGATCATCAACTTCAAGACTGGATAACCTACAGTACAGCAACCCCCAAAAAAATCCAAAAAAGATAGAAAGGTCAACTCCTATTCAACGAGTGGTCACTTACTATCTCTTTACGTTCCAGCCATTGGAACCCCAAATTGACTTGACCCACCCTGGTAACGCGGCAGGAACACCGGGAGGGTGGATGGGGACCCGTTCTCCTGTCCATGCTGTATCCTGGCCCAATCCGAGGGCCCCTGGCAGTCATCAGTCAAACATGGAAGTGGAACACTAATTTATAGATTATTTTCATTGATTTTCTTACAAAAAAACGAGTAAAAAATGTATTTTTACCTCCATTTAGAGAGGGTGATTATATAATCTATATAGAATGGGCTAGCGCCCAGGTGCTGCCGACCCCCCTAATTGGAGGGGGGGTACTGTAGAGAGAGAGAGGGAGACGGACAGCGAGACAGACATATGGCCGTTTGCTTCTCAAGCCTGTTGGGTGTTGGGGTACCTTTTCCCTGCGGAGCTGGGCGGACTTTTGGAGGGTTTGGAAGGTTTGGAGGGTTTGGAGAAGCCATTGCGCA
>Ga0126342_10019806_pt1 | contig 11386 bp, 10 predicted proteins | sample Cyp1metagenome_FD_92528 | JGI IMG/M metagenome (GOLD analysis project Ga0126342, IMG submission 92528) | Coral microbial communities from Lord Howe Island, Old Settlement Bay, Australia - Cyphastrea 1 metagenome | ecosystem: Host-associated > Invertebrates > Cnidaria > Coral ... | reverse complement strand
TATATATAATATATTATAAATATTATAAATTATATATATATTATATATATATTATATATATATTATATATTATATATTATATATATATTATATATTATATATATATATTATATATAATGTTTGGGGAGTAGACACCACAACCCTTGCGTGCAAAATCCGTGTGTTTCCCCGACATGGTATTCTTCAAAATGCAGGGCTATTTCATTTAGCCGGGTGTAAGAATGACAACAGGCATCAGATTTTGTGTCCAGGTTCCAAAGTTCAATGGCGCCTCACAAATAAGGTCCCGTGAGTGGTCAAAAAAAATTGGAATATGTGGGCGTGTAACATTCAAGTGTTTGATACCCCAATTTGGTGAGGGTAGGACACCTAGCCTAGACCCACTGAAATCCAAGGGAATCCCAGCTTTCATTTTTCACCATCGCCTTGCCGTGTTTGGTGCCCCAACAGGTGGTTCAGAAACACCGCTTCTCACTGCAACAAAAAGCCAAGACATCTAGGCCATGTTTCAAATCTTTAAGTTCCACATGGAACACTGGCTAACTCAGAAAACAAACAGTGAGAAGTGTTCAAGATTGAACCCGGCGATGCTGTTCCAACATCATGGCCATGCACAGCAAATACCGTTCGAAGACACGAACAGTAGCTGTGGCCCCATGGCATTTTACACATATCTGTTTGATTTTCCCCAAAAAAGATTCCTGGTCCCACGTGTGAAAGATACTCTGGTTGAGTCTCCATTCCGCAATCTGCACAGCTTGGTGAAACAAATAGTGGTGTTTCGGCCGAAACCTAAACAGCAAAACTCCTTCTTCCCAGTAGTACGCAGCTAGACATGCATAAGTTACCAAATGCAACTGTAGGCATTCTGCCGTTTCGTTGGCATCACTTTCACTCATCAAAAGGCCAGAGTTGTCAAGAATTTCAATAGCTCGTTGCATGCCATAGCAACAAGTTGCCAAGACTTGCAATAGTCGGTCCTTGGATGGCTAGAGATGGATGGAATCTGGGGAGGCTGGACATTCTGTATGTCGGTGATGGGAAGGCCAAAAACAATTCCAATAAACTATTGCGCTAAGCGACATCCTGATTGGCATCAGCAGCTTGCTGACTCTTGAACGCTAACCACCACACCATGACTTTGCAATGGCATGCCTTGAAACGACTGTTCAGCATTGCGTAATCGTCATCCCCACAAAGACCAGCCACTGAAAGCACAGGCTTAGAGGGAAGGAATAACCTCACGATGTAAAATAAACACATGTGGGTGTGAAGCCCACACCAGTTTCTGCTTCTTTGAAAAGAAGTTGATGACACGCGATTTTACAAGTAAATTTTGGGCTGAATACCCTACAATCATCTTGGAAAAATAAAAAGATTTAATCATGCAGCTGGATAGCCCATGGTTTTTGCAATCTTGGACCATCTCCTGGTGAATCACTCCTAATGCCTTATCCAGGTCATCGTGAACACCTTCAACGTGGTCAAAGGCTCCTTGTTGAATGAGAAGCTTGAGGCCGGAACCAACTAAGTCTTTGCCGACGCCCAAGAAGACGTTATGCATAAGGTCAAACCCAACAGATTCCAACCGAAATCCTTCAACGAGGTTCCAATCGGAATGTTCCCCTAGTGTCATCCATTGGTCATGGTCCAACATGGTAAGGGGCCAGGCTGCAGAACTTGTGAAGTTTCGGTAGTTCATGCTGTCAGGGGATTTGATGTCTCTTCGGGCCAAGCACTGCTCACATATCCTTTGGGGCTAATGCAAAAAAGGAGACCAAATTTGGCTGAGAACTAGATGTCAAACTAACCCCAAAACACAGAATTAAATTGGGAAATTTGCCAAATGTGACCCAAAAGTGCAAAGAACTCTTGTACCAACGAGAAAACCCATGGCATTCATGCCGGGCTTTCAAGTCAGCTTTGAAACCAACATAGCATGCCCTCAGCTGCAAGGCTGTGAGGATTGTTCACAGGTTGGATCCCAAACAGTGCCAAACCAAAACTATGTATCTATGTATGTATGTATGTATGTATCTATGTATGTATGTATGTATGTATGTATGCGTAAATATATGCACCTGGAAATATGTATCTATATCTATTCGTATGTGTATTTGTATATGCACATGCAAATGTATGCGTATATGCCTATATATATATACACGTGTATACATATATATATATGTATGTATGTATGTATGTATGTACATGTATGTATGTATATGTTTGTGCGATGTGAATGTAAAGATTTGACATGTAGGTAGATAGATAGATAGATAGACAGATAGATAGATAGATAGACAGATAGATAGATAGACAGATAGATAGATAGATGGATAGATAGATAGATAGATAAATACAGATAGAGATAAAGATCAAAAAAGATCAAGAAAGATCAAGATCAAGATAGAGATAGGTTGGATCAAGAAAGAAATAGATAAAGAAATAGAAAAGTAAGACAGATAGATAGGTCGGATTGACAGATAGATATATAATGCAATCTTCTGGATTATTATGGAACATATCTGTGTTTGACAAACCCCAAGTAGTACAATAAAACAACTGGTAAAAACCATTCAGCTGTAAAAAAAAATGTTTGCCTTGTGAACCCAGATACCTGAAGCCATCCGCTAAAGGTTGTCCACACATTTTGGCCCTTGCAGAGCCGGTTGCAAATGGTTTGCCATCAAACCCTGCATCAGGCCACCGACCCATGGAAGCCCACTTCATCGACCAAGCTGCTACTTCAGCAACTCGTCGAAACACTGCAGCCCGTACCTTGCAGAGTGAAAGGGATGATAATAAGTTCCATGTCTGGGTAATCTGTTATTCATTTTTTTACAGGGGTCGTTGATTATAGCACCTCAAGTCAATAGTCTGAAAAGAAAAGGTTTGAATTTCTTTTGCAAGTTGCATTCTTTGATCGCATGAATCTTTCGGGTATGATCGCGAAGGGGAACTGGAAAGCTAGCACATCTTGTATGAGGCCATTGGCAGCAAAAATGCTACTTAGGGACCAAACAAAGAACTCGTCATCACGATACATTTGCGCCCCATCTGCATGAAACGTGAAGCCCACCAACTTTTGGGGGATATACCTTTCATCGTTCAGCACCGGGTGGGATGACCAACCCCTCAACGTTTTGAGATGATTCCAGAAATCCACCCGAGCTTTTTCACTCAGATTCCCAAGCATGATGCTGTCAAAGACAAGCGCACAATCTGCACCATAAATTGCTGCCAAACTTTCGTGTGGTAGAAGCATGCGCATTGCCACTGATCGTTCAGCATCTCCACTAACCTTAGGGCTGGGCACGTGGTGCAGATTGGGATGTGGTAGATTCCAGATTCTTTGGTACATGTTTCATGGTGGCTAGGACCCATGAAGTTAATCCGATATAATGCCACATCTAACACTGGTGACAAACAGATTGGATTCCAGCTGGTTCCCTTTCTAGATTGTTTCGATGGTGTCGGGAAATTTCAAATCCAGCCCAAAATCCACCCGAAGGAGCTCGAATATAGACTTATTTAAGGTTGTGATGAGGTAGGTTTCAAATTCCCTGATGAAGTTTCAATAAAGGTTAGGACCCAAAAGTTAACCCGATATGATCCCAATTAAACACTGGTGGCAAACAGATTAGCTCACGGTCGGTCACTTTTTTTACCTGTTATGATGGTGGCAAAAGCCCATAAACCCATCCCAAAATTTACCCACGGAATCTGAATAAACTTCTTGCAGGGTAATCCCCAAAATTGCCAAACAAAAGAATGCTTGAAATTAAGATCCAATGAGCTTGCAATCGCATTGGAACTGAATAAGTTTCCAAAGAAAAGTTGAACAAGTTCTTCAGCCAAGTTCTCAAGTCCCTCTCATAGTTTCCAGGAAAGGCACCACTAGCCCCCAAACTGGAGAACGTTTGGATAGCTTCGTGACAAACACCATCTTCTACCAGAGAGTGTGACACTCCTGCTGCAGTTGCAATGCTACACCTCCCCCTGCCAATCAAATCAATGATTTTCTCAACTGTTGCAGATCGTTCCATAGTCTCTAACCGTTTTCTCCTGCAGGGTTCCCCACCCTTTTGACATGTCAACACTCGCCTAAACTTTTTTTTTTTGGTGGGTGCCCCATAGCATTCACAAACCCAGCCCCGTGATCGAGGTCTTAGCTCCCTCGCCAAGCCTCTTGGAGGACGGTTGACCTGGCACCAGTGTGGAATCGGCTGGTGGTTGAAGGAACATTTGGCCACATGATCAGGGTATTGGATAAACAAATGATGAAAGATTTGGACGGCATCATGATTTTGATTCAAAAAAAAAATGCCAATCTGGTTTCTGGTGAAGCCCTTTTTCAGAAATGCCACTGCCGGTGAGAATCACGTGAGACACAGATCCGAGATGTAGATCTCACAGCAACGCTAGCTTAACGCAGCAACTCAGTAAAACCCCAATGCAACTGTGGCCTAAGGAGCCCAAGTGTTGGTACCCCAAATACACAAGCTTTTGAGCCTGTGTCCCCAAATGTCAAAAGTCTCATCTTAGCCACGCTCACTTCTTTGCCTTTGGGCCGGCTTTGGCCTTGGCTTTCTTTGGCTTCGAGCTCGCCAGGAATGCATTTGCCGCTGCCTGATGAGTGGATGGACATGTAAGGGATCTCAGCATCTCGAATTTGGGGAAAGGATGAATGACCATCATAAAAATTGGGGAAGCCATTCCACAAAAATATGAGCATCGACTGGGGGCATGAACTCAAGAACCGCCTTTGCGTTTCTTTTGAAGACTGATTTTTTGAAGACATGATTGACATGAAGAGAAGGGCCTGAAGCTTCTGGCAAGTCTTCATTTGATCCTCCATCTTTGCTTTCATTTTTTCACAGTCCTTGTCGGCTGGCTTTTCATCCACAGACTTTTTGAAGGTCGAGTAAGTCTTTTCCATCAGCTGGGCATGGGTAAGCAACGTTTTCTGCAACTCCTCAGTGTAAGCCAGCCCTGCAATTGTAAGACTTGACGTCCTTGCTTGGGCAGATGACTTGAGGAACTCTGGGAACACTGCAGCAACCTGCTCACGCCACGTCTTAGGCACCATGGGCGCAGACTCCTCCTTCTTCGGTGGGCGCTTAGACTTCTCAGCTTTGGCGACCTGTTGGGAGAAAGCTGAACCATTGATTGTGAAACAATTCTGTTGTAGTTCTACTGTATATACTGTATCCCCCTTTCTTTTGACTTTCCAGGGGTGAACAGATCAAGAAAATATCTTGAAACAGGTGATGTCAATTACCATAAAATTCAGCGGGTTTAATACTAGTTGTGAATGGTAATGTCAATGGGATGTGAATGCAATAAGGGACAACGGTTTGCTACAGTTTCCCAATTGGTGTCTTGGGGATGCAGTTGAAGTGAAAAATAGAGCCACAGTTTTATCCCCCATCAACAGAAGTACAGTAATAGACATTGCCATGTGTGAATCAAAAACACTACAGCCCAATGGCGATCTATTTTGGTGGGTTTGGGTCACCAAAAGAAATCCGCTCAATAAAGGCCGGTGGTAAGATAAGTTAAGTCGTAAGTTTACCCATGGCCAATGAGGTGCAATAGGGAATCCCATCACTAAAAACCAAATTGTCATTTTTTGTGAATTCTAAAATGAATGGGCACGGTAGGAATCCCAACAATAAAGGAATTTGTGGGTCTGCTGAAGGCCTTTGGGGTACCACACAACTTCCAGCAAAGAGAATGATTTTTTGGGGGTATGTTCAAGAACAAATGAGCAATGAATGTTGTTCGGGGTACCTGGCCCATTGTATTCAGCAGGGTCTTGCAACCCCCTGCATTGGCAGTCTGCACTGCTGGCATGGCCCCAGGTCGCAACAAGCCGGTTTCAGCGTCTACCAAAGCCGACATCAGGCCCTTGTCAACCTTTGTGGTTGCACTCAACTTCATTTGGTCTGTGTGGATATCCTTTTGCTTCACGCTGGTAGAAGCCTTGACATAATACCAAGCTTCCTAGGTGGGCATCATCATGGTGGTGAAATTTTGGTAATTTGGGACGGTTCTTTCCATCATTTTTGGAGGTAAAGAAATTGAACACGTTACTTATAGTTCAATCAAGAATCGTCCGGGTCTGTTGGAAAATCATCATCTGCATACCACCAGCCAGAAGCTTTCCGAGTATCCATAAGCTGCTGGCCCTTTTCTTCCCCATACTGTTTCTTCAAATCCCGGCCCTTGACACTGATGTAGCCACGGGTGGACTGATTCACCTGTGCATACACCCTATCAACATGTAGCTTTACGGCATCCCAGCTCTTTTCGGAATCCAGCCAAACGTTGAATAGCTCAACTTTGTTTGACTGAAAGTAGTCTGATACCCTGAATCGCTCCTTGGAGCGAACAAAGGAATCCCACTCCTTCTTGTTCGTTGAGCCTCAGTGGAACCATTGGGTTATAATAGTCGTCATTAGTTGTTACAAAATAAACCATTACGAAATCAGTAAGACATCCTCAAATCATCTTGGGGTTCAAATTTGATTGAATATCATTCCGGTGGCTGTTGCGCAGGGCCTTGACTTTCGCAGCCTTCTCGATCTTCTCTTGCCCTCCTGCCAAGATGGCCGCTGGGCTCTCCTTGGCCTCCTCTCCTTCCTTCTCACATTCATCATCCTCAAAGTTATCTTCTTCCTCCCCCTGCTCCTGATCTTCCTCCCCCTGCTCCTGATCTTCCGCTGCTTCTTCTTCTTGATCTGTGTCTCCTTGGTCCTCTTCTTGATCTGCAGCTTCTAAGTCTTCGTCATCTGGATCTTCTGCGTCTTCTTCATCTGCAGATGTGCTCTGTTCTTCTGCTTCATCTTCGCCTCCTTCTGCATCTGCACATTCCTCTTCTGCTTCTCCCTCTTCTGCTTCTCCCTCTTCTGCTTCTCCCTCTTCTGCTTCTCCCTCTTCTGCTTCCTCTTCCTCCTCCACTTCACTCTCTGCTTGGTCATCATCATCGTTATCTTTGTCATCTTCTTCTTGCTTGCATTCCTTCTCTTCCTCCTCACATTCCTCCTCTTCCTCATCACTCTCACGGTCATCAGCTGATGACTCCAGGCAGCTAGTCATGATATTCAAAGTCTCATCATCTGTCTTAGGCACCAGCTTCTTGCTTCGTGCTGATTCCTGTGTTGACTTTGAGACCTTCGATGACACACTCGGACAAGGTGATTCAAAACCTGGCTTGCAAGGAGGAGTGCTCACAGCCTCGAACAACTGAGCAGCATCAGCCTTCCTTTTGAGAGGCTGATACTTGATTGGAGGGTCTTCTTTCTTCTTGCTTGTTTTATTCTTCTTGTCGGCCTCCTTTGGCTCTACAGCCTCTCGCTTCTTCTTCACCTCGGTCTTCTGTTTTCCAGCTCTCGTCTTCTCCTGCTCTGCCTCAACCTCCTTCTTCTCCTGCTCTGCCTCAACCTCCTTTGCAACTGTCACCTTCGCCTCCTTTGAGCATCCCTTCTTCTCGTTTTCCTTTGCAACTACCATCTTCGCCTTCTTCTTCTTCTTCTCTTGCTCCTTTTCAACTGCAGTCCTACCCTTCTGTCTGTCTCCCTTCTCCTCCTCCTTTGCGACTGCCTTCCTGTCCTTGTTTGAGCCTTCCTGCTTCTCCTTCTCGCTTGCCACTGCAGACCTAGCCTTCTTTTTGCTTTCCTTCTCTTCCTTCTGCTCTGCCTTCTTCGAGTCCTCCTTCTTCTGCTTCTCTGGATCTTCCTTCTTCTCCTTCTTTGAACTTGCCTTCTCGTTATTCTCCTTTGGGTGTACCTTCTTCTGCTGTGAAGTGGCATCCTTCTTTGGCTCTGTCTTTCCTTTCTTTGCCTCTTCACTTGCCGCCTTCTTCTTTGCCGCAGCTGCTTTCCTACTTTCTTCTTTTCTCTTCTGGTCAGCTTCGGCCTTCAACTTTTCATTCACACTCATCTTTCTCTGGACGCTCAAGTCCAAGGCCTTCCTTGCCTTCTCCTTCTCCAACACACTTGTGACTGCCTTGCTAACACTGGCCTTTCTAGCCTTCTCCTTCTTCTTTTCCTTCTCGTTCAGCTCTTTTGTCCCAGGTGGCCTCAAAGCAGACTTTCTAGAAGCTTGCCCACTTTTCGGTTCTACTGGGGTAGACTTTTCTCTCAAGCGCTTAGCCGGCGCACTCATGTTGGGTGATGTTGATTCACCACCCCTGGGTTTGAGCAAAATATCCTTGAGAGAGCGTGGCCATTCGCAATTGTTCGCAACATTTTTGGCATTGGAATGATGTATAAAACATGGATCACCTTAAGCCTGATATGAAATGACACTTCAGTTTTCTGGTCATTCTCCAATTCGCAGCATTTCGCACTTAATCGCAGCAATCTCGCAGTTTATTCGCAGCAATATTTTGATATGGTTGCAACCATGTTCTTTCTGTTTTTGATCATAGCCCAATCATACCTAGCAATTTGTTCAAGCCGACCCCTCACCCTCAGCTCCAATGGCCAAACAGCAGCAAACATGCCAGGCCAGCGCAAAGACAATGGTCTTTTCAAAGTGACTCTGGTCATGGCCCTGGGGTGTCCTGGAGAGCCGGGTCTATCGACGTGGTTGATATTCTGATAAATAGGTGTGGGGCTAGGGATGAGTATAGATGTGAATTTAAACATCAACACTGCTTTGGGCTCAGATATATCAATTGGGAATAACAACTAGGTCAAAAGGGAAAAAAGCCATAGAAGTGGTGAAAGACGGACAGATGATATAGAAATGGCTATGGGTTTAAACCCTGCTAATATGGTGAATCCCTTAAAAGTGGCAAGTTTATGTTCCCCTTCCAAATGGTGGGCACATATGTTTCAACCCTGACACTGGGTGCCACAATTGGACCTAACTTTTGCATTGGTAAACTGGATTGGTTGGAGTAGTTGGGTGGGTTCTGTGTGGTGTCTATGTATGTACTTGTATACGTATCTATGCACGTGTAAAATGATATATTTCTCTATATATATATTTATATATATACATAAATTGTAAAAGTATATGTATATGCAATTTGTTGTATGAGTATATATGTATATAAACATTATCTATATATAAATATATAATGTAAATATATATATATATAATGTCAAATATTTTGTGTGTATAAACAAGTATATTCTGTGTATATATATATATGTATACATATGTAAATATATATATATATATATATGTTAGATATATATATATATTATATTTATATTATGTGTTTATATATATATTTACTATGTATTAAGATTTGTTTCTTTATTTAAATATTATACATATGCAGAGTTTATTACTGTATATTACTGTATATGTGCACCCGATACATCGAGTCAAAAGGTGTTTGTTTGTGTTCGCCCCTTTGCCAAGTATTATAGCTAGAAGGATCTTTCAAAACCTTAACCGTTGGAGGAACAAAAGGTTACCCTAATTTTTAGGGTACTTTTTTTTAAATATCACACAACAAATAACGGCCACAACAAGTTGAAGACCAACTGAAGCTTTTGGGCCAGGGTTTGTTCTGGATTTTGGATTTCCCACTTCTGTTTTCCAACCCAATTGGGATTCCGGTGACACCCAACAACACAGCAAGAATCTTTTCCGGCGCAATCTTGCAGATTCATTTCCGGTGTGTGATTTACAAGTGTCGATGCAAGCTTCATGAACCCCTGCTTGTCTGACACTTTAAGGCTCACTGACGAATTTGTACTTCGATCTTCATGGCTACATGTATTTGCCATTGGACAAAAAGGTTAAGACTGGTTCCAGATTGGCACCATCCTTCCAAATCTTGTTGATTCGGGCACTGGTGTCCATAGAATTGGTAGATTTTCTGGCATCCCTCAGAAACTGCCTCGCCAGCCTCAGGTGCCGTGCTTTGTGCTGCGTTCGACACCTTGCAATGGCAAGCCCAAACCTGAGCTGGCACTGGCTGGAGCAGGTGTGTGTTCATTAGAATACTTGTTGGCTCTTCCCCCACCCAGAAGAAAACAAAACATCGTCAAATACCAAAGCACTCCCTTGGGTATGCTTGTGAAGCTCGAAGATGCTTCCCACCACAAACCCTTTTCTGACCTGATCCATCTATGTAGTGACGTACCATTTCTCGTGGCCGAAGACGCCGTGGTGTTCTGTAATCTGGTAGGCTGTCGATGGCATCACTGCCTAGGCCAATTTTCTTTGGTCCTATAAGTCCTATATTTATTATTAACCCAAAACGCCCATCAGATAGGAAGGGGGTGATTTCCCATGATCTATCTATCTATCTTTCTATCTATCTACCTATCTATCTATCTATCTATCTCATTTTGGGCCCTATGTTTGCAAATAAATCTCTTGAATGAACGTTTCAAACATTTAAGGGAAAATTCTTTTTGCCCAGGACTTTGTACTCAACAAAGTTGCAAATTTGCTGGTTCGGGTTCAACATTCTTGATCAAACTTCCCCGACAAAGAAGTGCATGGGTCTTGCTGGTTTGAACAAGTTACTGCTGTATAAGTTCGTCCGCTTCAATGTTGGGGATCCATAGTCAGCAAGACTAAGAACCATTTTCCTCACACTGACAAGGGCCATGAGATGCTGGAAACATGGCATGTACTCCATCGTGCTTGTAGAGGGCTGCTCCATAAGCCACCAGCATCCTTTGCAACTCGCTAGTAGAAGGAGAATGAAACAACGGCAAGCTAAAATGTTGCCATTCCTGACAGCTTCACTGTCAGACCTTCCCATGGGGTTGCTTTCAGATCTCAAGGTCGAAGCACGACTCCTTGCAGCAAGGCAACGCAAGCATTGGCCTGGGGACTTGAAGTTTGGATATCTTTTTTTCAATGGACTTTTCCACACTTATCGACGTAAGACTTATCGATTTCAACAACTTGCCGGAAACATTGGATCTAGCAATTGAAAGGCTGGTTGATATTTCATTAACCGTGCAGAAACTGTGCTGAATTTTGATGCAAGGTTCATAAACACAAATGTAGAACATACGGGAGCAGCCATTTTGGATGACCCTGGTTCGAGGCACGCTGTGTAGTAAAGGGCGTTGCAGAATCCCTCATTTGATAAGAGATCAAATTCAGGACCACCGTACTCCTTGTCCAAAGCCACAGCATGAGGTCTGCCCTCCTAGATGGCTAACTTTTTCAAACTCATGCAACTCTTTTGGAACCATATTTTACCTATACTCTTGGGGGCCTTTTGGACAAATTACCTCCAACCATACCATGCGCACAAAAACAAAATGGTGGTCCCTTCTAATTTTCCTGCTGGTTTGGCACCCCAAAATCTGACCCCCACAACTCTACCCTCAGTAACCTTTTTCCTACAGGTTTGCTACATGTTTAGTTGGTTGTGGGGGTCAGATTTTGGGGT
>Ga0126342_10019805_pt1 | contig 11388 bp, 11 predicted proteins | sample Cyp1metagenome_FD_92528 | JGI IMG/M metagenome (GOLD analysis project Ga0126342, IMG submission 92528) | Coral microbial communities from Lord Howe Island, Old Settlement Bay, Australia - Cyphastrea 1 metagenome | ecosystem: Host-associated > Invertebrates > Cnidaria > Coral ... | reverse complement strand
GGAAATTGCAGCCAAACAAAAAGTTTAGAAGATGAAGTATAGTTGGAGGCAGGCCTCAATGCAAGTCTCGAGCTCCAGCGTCGCGAGACCATGGGAATTAGAACAAAACACTTCGGGGCAAGCCTCGAGGCAGGCCTCGAGGGCCTCAAGGCTATGGAAATTGGAGAAAACAATGTGTTTGGTCCTCAAAACGTACGAAAAAGCGGACGCGCAAAAATCGGCCTCCCCAGTAAGTGATATCATCCTAGGACCGGGCACTCGCTCCGACCAAGATGTTCTTTGATTCAAACCCACTTTTAGAGAGAGTCTCCTCGAATTTCCTTGAATGAGTATAATTGGTACTGACCACTTCGTAGGTAAGATATTCAACTCGGTAGCTTGCCTGAACACGGTGGTATTCCGGCCATAGACGTGTCGGAGTTTCACCTGACAGGCTTCTGCCGTAACCATTTACCTAACTTGCCGCTCCATAGTAAGGGAAACTCCCAAGTATATACTAACCTCCCTGTACTAACTGATGCCTAGATGGTCTATCCTCTTTACTAACATTAGTTCATCGGAGTTAGAACTGAAGCCATGGAGGAGGACAAGCTGATTCGAATGGCAGCAGCCATCAGTGAATGCACTACAAGCAGCATGCTGCAAGAAACGGTGTCTGAGGCAGCTGAGACGCTAAACTCAACGGTGCAAACCCTCCCGGGTATTCCACAGCATCTACTGGATAATATGGCTAGAGCGCAGCAGGCGCTGGAGCAATTGGAACGCAGCGCAGTCACCTACCAGAAAGAACGCACAGCTGACGCGGCAGATACACAGAAAGCTATCATGCAACACCGTCATCTACGAGGGAAAGAGGAGCTTGAGTTGAACTTCAATTCCGAACCATAAGAGTGTACAGAGTGTCCCTTTTTGTCAATGAATGCCGTAGCAGGAAAATGAATGTGCATTGACACGTATACAGTATCTTCCTCAACCACGGAGAGTACAGAGACCACTAAAAACGACACCAACCCCTGAACGATTGATTTTCATCTGAGAACTTTGCATTAGTCATATCATTTGCTCCAACTAAAGTTGCAATGGAACGGTACCACATTGTCGTGAAGCGTCATCACCTAATTGAATGTCTGTTTGTAATGTGCTTCATATCCTAACGTCAACATTTACCGGCGCAATCCCTTTGTTTGCTCTGTGGCTCACAGTACCAGCAAAAAGATATGTTTTCACTGGACCTCGCAGACAGCACGCCGAAAGAATATGATCAGTGACAATCATTTGAAGCCATGCAGGCATGATGTTTCTCATTTTAGCAGCTTCCTCGTGATCTGGAGTGCAAGTGTATTTCTAGTGTTCACTACTCATCATGGTAATACTCACTGTAACCTGCAACACAGTCACCTGTACACGGTGCTCCTCTGACCGTAGACGCGTCGGATTGCACCTGTCAGGGTTCATGACTGTCTTACAATCACACTGTAGCCTTTACAAGCGCTAGAGAACATGACTCTTATAAATCGATTTCCCTACCTCCCTACCACAAAGCTCTGTGCTAGCCATGGCATCACCGTCAATTACTTTCCTGGAGAATTACCACTGGAAGGGCTACACGGTAGATTCCATTGTCAACAACTCTAACACGATGATATGTCTGCATCGAGGAAACTTCCCAATGCACCGACATTGCAAAAATATGGAGATAGGGTGTGTGCCTTTCAATCTTCTAGAGGCATGGGTATGGATCCACATGGAAAAGTGGAACATAATATGGGCGGACGATAAGGCCTGGCTCCCACCTGATGGGAATGTGATTTCACGGGAACGCCTACCCCACGGATTCCACAAGGTCATTACTCATGACACTGATGAGGAGTACCTTGAGGAGTGGGTGGAAGTAGCAGGCAGGGGTTTTTACCCCTTCGCAGCTGAGATCCGACACTATGGCTATGCTTGCTGGGCGAATTCATGCCGCTTTGCCATCGTAGCACGAAGTACCCAACAATGTGTTATTATAGCAGAGGTTATGCACGCTTACAATCTGCTAGGAAACCGCATCAAAGTATATGCCCTCAGGCAGATGGGATTGCTCTCGCAGACCGAACTAGAATTAATCGAGCGATTCACGAAGATGATCGTTCTTGTTTTGACTTTCGGCAATCCCAAGCGTGCCGTGATGCAATCGCTGGGAAATTCCCCAACAATGCCAGTGAGGAGGAAAGAATCTTCCACCTTAGCGAAAGGATCCATTTATTGCAGAAACAGCATAATGACCTAATCCATGAAGCGAACCGAGCCATGTATCAAGACAGCAGAGCTGGCAGATGCTCAGTGAAGCCTATGCGGCACTTTTTGCTGGGTAACCTGTGTCATCACAGTCGTTGGCTTTGCCCCAGTATTCAGGTTTAGACGCCAGATCGCTCTTTTGAAAAAGCAGGGCAACAAAAAGCTACCACTGGGATCTTCAAATTGGTGCTGTGCAGCATATAATTTTGCCAAATTTTGCCAAGTTGTGATCTGTGTACATGACCTTTCACACATGACTGTTGAAGCTATTTGGCTGATAAAATGAGACATTAGGCTAGTGCGGTTCTGGCCATGTCGCAGCTGACTATTACACTAGCTCAGGTGAGATGTCCTTCTGCAACCCCTGGATTTGACCATCCTCAGTCTAGTGTACTCCCTTAATCTCGTTCCCATGCTTTTCCTGAAGGGTGTACCCTTCCCACCGTAAGCCCCTTGACACACACAGGGAAATTATGTGTCATAACGTCATCCGTAAGACTCATGGCCCATGCGCGCTTCAGACACGATCGCCATCAAGTACCATCGTCGGTCAGAATGCTGCTGCATGGACTGGAAGCTGCTCAGGAATTGACCAGTACTTTAAGAGACCTCCGCCGTACAGTCAAGCTGCTGCAGAGTGGTCTTGTCGTACTATTTCCAGACGAAACGATCGGATTGCATTTACTATATAGCACACTTGACAGAGACTTAATGCAAGTGGAACGCACGAGTCAGTTTCTCACCCATCAGCTCCTTATAGCGATGGCAGAGACACATGACGACATCGTCCAATTGGCGGCGTTCTGTAGCCCAGCAGACAGAGGAGTCTGGATCAATCGACTTTTCCTGATTCCCGCTGCTCCAGGGTCATTAACTGACGGATCGGGCAGATATCCAGTTCCCCTCGACGCTCATCCTTTTCGAGTAGTGGTCAGGACTGTACTGATCACAGCCAGTTTGGGAGGCTTCATCGATACAGAGGCACTTGCTGCCCCCGTGTCGTCTTTAGTGGAGCTAACCTTTGCGCTTTTGCGAGTGAATAGACCGTGGAACATCAGGACGTGGACTGAAGTTGCTGACGGCGTTGATACTCGTGTTGTGTCGGTGGCCCAAGACACTCTGCTCAGAGATGTCGTCAGAGAACTCCAACCGTTTGTGCGCATTCAGATTCTGATAGGACCCACCTACTGCAGTGGTAAGTGACTCCACCAGTGAGCTGCTATCCCCGAGGGTAGTGCTACTATGAAAAACAAACAGTTGCTGAGAATGGCACTCCAAAGTAGATAAACACAGGATGGAATTGGTGATATCTCTCATCACAGTAGAACACAGTCCTCCTTATCATGATACCGTCGTTTGAACATGCAGAGTCGGCCTGACGCAGCCTTTTCACTCTCAAACCGCTTGAACAACATAAGACTTACCGGCCACTTAGCGTACATGTTCGTACTCCATATTGATCCACTCTCACTTAATTGGTGATATGGTGTTTTCTCTCCGAATCTGTGGCTTAAGTAGTGGGGTTGTATCTAGCCATCAACCCAATTTCCAATAAGTTACCTGAACACGGTGCCTCTCTGACCGTAGACGTGTCGGGTTGCACCTGTCAGGTTATTAATAGTTGCCTCAATGTCATGCCCCTGCCCCGAACAGCAAAAGAAGTAACCACTCCCCTCTCAGCTATTTTTCTCATTTTTCACCTTGTGGATCACTACCCTTTGTGTTTCTATCTAGAAGAACCTACTATTGTGGTCCCTGTGTCCCTCTCTGTTTGAGGGTCTGAACAACGGCTAACCTGGTGACAATGTAAGGTGGTGTCAAGAGAGTCTAGAGTTACTTACTGGAACCTAGGCATGAAGCACCTTGATGTAGTTGATGGGGAGCTGGCAGCAGTCCCAACTGAAGAACGGCCAGCTGCGGGTATTATTGGACAAAATCTGGAACTGGTTATACTCACGTTACGATCTCCGGACGCGGAAGTATGGACAGCCAGCACAGCAACAGCTGCAGCGGCAAGCCTTGGTAGCACCCAGTACCAAGAATATATCCTGCTATCTAACGGTTTGATACAGCGCACTCCATGCGAGTGCACCCTCACGGACGAGGCCATCAGTTATATTGATCATCAACTAATCGACCAGCTTTGCCTTGAGGGCATAACCATCACGGATGCCTCTTCGATTCGGGTGGCAACAGTATTTGTCCAGCAAAGTTATACAGAGCTTGCCTGTTTCCGTTCCTTCTTCTAAGCCACATGAGTCGGCGACGGACGCCCCACGAGAAAACATGTTAGCGCGAAGTGGATGAGCAGTGCACTTCTGGTACATGTCGCTATTCAGGTTATGTGCACCTTGCTGTTTGCATATCAAGCAGTCTGTTGGTTACTGGCGTGATTGCAGGAGAGCTTTATAAAACAGCATCAATATATTTGCTGCATATTGCCGCTTTTCGGCTCAAACTATCCCTTGTATAGCTATATTGGCAAGGCGTGGGCTCTCACACTTCTGGCCGTAGACTGGCTCAGGGGTGTACCCTCGCCTTGCCCTGCCCTCCCTCTTCCTCCCCCTCTTTGACTGCCCTCCTTTTCTCTTTGCTGCTGCCTGCCCACCCCATCCCCTTGTCGACACCTTCTGCCCTCCCTCCCATTGCTATTCTGCACCAGTTCCCTCTGCCGTATCACCTCGCCTGTCTACCCCCCCTGGTCTATCTGGCAAATTTCTCTGTGCCACTTCTTCCAATCTCACACATCGAACGGGAGTAGTTGGCGATAATCAGCCGATTCATCATGACGCAATGGATAGGGGACAAGTGGAGACTGAAGGCAGGCCCACAGCTTGGCCAAGTGAACAGCAATGAGTCAGCCGAGGGCACCACTACAGAAAAGAATCCAGAACCTCGCCGCTGTGGCTATACTGAGTCCTTTATCCAAGAATATGATGGCATCAAGGTGTACCATCACCAAGGCAGCTATCAGCATATCGGTCCTCAGATCTATTCTTGGGCTTTCTATGAATATCGAATGGTCATCAACTCGGAGTGTTGGAACATCATTATCGATGAGAACATGAAGGAAGTTCCAAGCAGTTTCCCAGGCTCAAATTCCGCTAAGCTCACACACGACTTCTGCCATGTTGATTCGGAAAGCAGCGATGACGTATACACTAGCTTCAGTTTTGTAGAAATGGGAGGCCGCACCATCTGGCCCTTTTACACCACGGAGTCCTTTCAGGAAGACCTATGGATCTGGGTTAGTCCTCGCAGATTCGCCATCATATCCCAACATCCGAATAATGAGAAGTTGAATCGATTCTATTCGAACAAAATGCACGAACATCATATCTTAGCCAACAGAGCGAAGTGCTGGAACACCTATATAGTGGACACTGATGGCAGCAAAAAAAAGGACTGCCTCATTACCCTCAACGAGGAAACAAGGATTTGTTGGGCTGATCAAGAAACTTTTGCCACTGGTTTTGAAGACAAGTATGATATGCGACAGACAGCCCATAAAGGTGCAATGTCCTATGGGAAACGTAAACACCCAGGCCCCACTGGCCAAGGCATTGCCAAACCTTTCGATGCTACAGGTACCTATAGTGCCCGAGACATGCAAGCTCTAAATGCCACCTTTGCCAATCCAGGCCAATCTGCCTCTCTACCACCAGAGAAAGGCAAGGGAGAGGCAACGGCTGCACAATGGACATGCGGACAAGTGCCGTCACTTGCACCTATGACAGAAGGAGTGGACAGGAAGGACCCGCAAATCGCCTATGCAAGAACACTGCTAACCGTTTTTCAAGAGGCAGTGAATCAAATGGCAACTGTCGTGAAGTACCTGGAACAAATCCAGATAGAAAGTGTGGCCGCAAGTAGTGCAAGCCCAACCAAGGATCTGACCCAGGAGCAGCCACAGGACAAAAACCAAGCTGCTGAAGCAGGGAAGCAGCAGCAGGACTCACAGCAGTGAACGCGAGCAGTACGTCGGATGTGCGTGATCGCAGCGAAGACTGCTAACATGCATCATTCTGACGGTTAACGAAAAAGAGCGTGCCTGCCTGTTTGGGTGTTTGAGATTAATCACAGGTAAGGTGTTGCAGGCGTCAGACTCGAGAACTGACCTGTTTGCCTTGCCGTGTTGTTTCCCTCCCTTCCCCATAAGGTACACTCAGGCTGATCCCCTCCCCTGCTCCCCCTATAACTTTCTTGTCCTTCGCAGCTTCTGATGTCTGGGTATGGGCTCAAACCACTGATTGTCCTACAGCAGTCGCCTCGCACCCCGCTTGATTTAGGTGTTCGAGTTTACTCATTATTAACTGTTTTGACTGCCCCCGAGGGTGTTCCGTCTCCCCAAGTCTTGTTATTATAGTAGATATATTTCAATGCGGATAGCTGTGCGCCATGGGATCAATGGGAATGAAGAGCTGACCATACAGGTGGTTGCTGGTGTGACAGTTGGATGGGATCTCATGCAACAGATAGCCCTGAGGCTTGACTTGGATTCCCCGTTTCAGATTGTTCTCTACCTGAACAACACAGCGGCAATCCTCTCTCCAGTACGAGCCATCAGTGCTCATATAGCGTCCCTGGACTTAGAGGTCTGCTATCTGGTGCAAAAATTGCAATACCCGACCGCCGAGCACTACCAATCGTTAATGATCGCTCTATATGAAAAAGATGTCATTGAACTGCTACATCTTCTAGGCCAAGGAATTGACCTCACGTGGAATGTTCCAGATGGTGGACACACCAGCTCCTTGCTCACACTGGCAATCTTCCGAGACAACGACAGTGACACATATAAGTTCCAAGCCTCAGAAGACCTGCACTTCCCCCGGCCGGGAGTCAGCCTCACGTATTTGCTTTTGCAATCATTGGCTAACCCCAACATCCTCCCGCCAAAGCAGCAGCCGACTACTATGTTGGAACTGGCTGTAGAACTCGGCAACTCGCGCCTGGTCCAGTTACTCCTAGACGAAAGAGCGATGGTGCACCCTGAGGGTGACGCCGTGCCGCCATTGATGACGGCCGTTTTGCATCGACACAGGAGAAATGTTCAACTGCTACTGGATGCGCGTGCGGACCCGTGGAAGACTACACCCATCGTCTCGCTTTGTGATCATCCATGGTACTGGTTTGGTTTCCTGTCACGCCATGAATCTGTCAACGCGGTACAAATATCCTTTGTCCAAGGTCCAGAGGATGCAGTGGCTGATCTCCTCCCCAATGACGCTCAGACCCAGCAAAGTGCAGGAGAGACTGCACAGCCAAGATTTGATGACACTGCCCTGACGGAACATGCGAAGCTCCTTCTAGGCAGCATAGTCCAGAAGTACCACAGCACCAGACCTCAGCTAATGCGAGGGTGCTATACGTCGCACTGATGGAGACGTGTTTTAGAAGGCCTTTACTTACCTGTTCGAATCAGAGAAGAACTTCATCGCCCTGCTGGATTGGCCCGGCCTGGAACACTGCTGGATCAGGTAGATTGATGCCACTCACCATAACGCTGGTAGCACGCATCAGCAAAGGAGTGAGCACCCGCTGCCGATGTACGTTTTTCGTTTTCTTCTACTGAATTATTTGTTTAGTCGCATCCTTAACACTTTACTACTGCACTTGTCCACTTTTCTCTTCTTGCTCCTTTGATTGTTATTGCTATGATGAGGGGTATCTACCGTGAGGAAATCGGAGAGGTCGACTCGTAAGAAGTCACGTTTACGTGGGTAAGGTTACATAAGTGTAGATATCCCCTGGCCGCCCTAGGCACGGTTGCATGATTCATCACATTTATCCATTGCATCAAGTGACATGTGACTACATCTCTAGAGTTCAGAAAGCTGATGGTTAATTCTCTCCGTGCCCGTGAATCGCTGCCCTTTACGGCTCAAGTCAGGGAATATTGGTGCGTCTCCTTGCCCCGGCTCAGAGTTTACCCTAGCACAGCACTTTTATAACTGTCCCTGCTCTCCTTGCAGTCTAATTCTGGGGGAGTTTCGCTGTTGTGCTGTGGGTGCTTCACTGGCCATTGTTTCCTCACATTTGCCTACACTCCATCTGCTATCTTCTCTCTTTCTTGGTGACCAGAAGGTACCTGACTTTTCTGGCCGTAGACTGGCTCAGGACTGTCAGTGCCTCACACCCCCCCTTTTTTTTGGTTTGGTTGGTCTGTTTCGTTTGTTCCCTCTTTTCTCGTTTACCGTGCTCGAATTTGTCCATTGTCGCTCGCTATTTCTCTTTTGTGTCAGTGCTAGGCGTCACGTCCCATTCCCTCTCCTCCTCTTCCCTGGTCCCTCTCCCCCTTCTTTTGTCCTTAATTGGTTGTTTGACTCTTTGTTTTCTTCGGCTTAGTGTTGCTTGCTGAGTCTGCATACCTGGGTCCTTCCTTGCCTTTTGGCTCGTTTATCTGGTCGTGCCTTGGGGTTCGGTGCCTGGTCCTTCTGGCCGTAGACTGGTCCAGGATTTCCAGCATCGCCTCTCCCTTCCCCATTTATTTTGGATCAACTCTGTACATCTAGGCCGATTATTTTGTTTCTGTCATATCCCCCGCAAATACTCCGGTGTGGTACTTCTGGCCGTAGACTGGTCAGGGGTATCACGAGGCTGGATCCCCCCAAATTATACCTAGTTTTGCACTGTCTCTGGCCGTAGACTGGTCCAGGGGCTTTGCCACCCTATTCTAATTATGGACCTCCTTACTAGGCAACAAGCGCAACACCATTGGTTTGAAGCTGACCCCTAGCGCAATTCGATGACCTGTTGGAAGCCTTAGGCCTATACAAGGATATTTCAACCGAGTACGGTCTGAATCAGTCGGTACATCATCAGTGGCGGTTTGGAGACCCCCACAAAAAGTCTGGTGAACCGGATAGGCACGACTATGAGATAAAGGTCGTGGATGGTGTTGAGGTTGAGCCAGGACCGGTGTGGCACAGCCTGTATCGATGGATTGTCAGCCAAGCCGATGACTTTCTAGCCTTCCAGACTGTCTACCTCATCACTGACAATCGAGACCTATTGGCGGAGACTGTGTCTAGCACCGCAGGGCTAGGTCACTGGCCCATGGTCGCTGCGTGGTGGAAGGAGCGAATACGATATGTGGGCCCGTATGGCGAACGTACCACGGTTGTATTTGTACCTATATCGGCAGACACGGGGCTGGATAAGGTGCACCCCACGTGGGCGGGAACCTACATTTTGGATGCGTGTGTTTTTCTTTTCCCAGACATCAACTTTGCTCTCATCGATAGTGACTGTGTGCCTGTCACACTGTTCGAAATTCAAGAGCTGTGGCTGTCATGTGCAGAGCCTGATGCCCCAAAAGAAGAAGGCCGACAGCCTGAAGCTATCCCGAGCAGTCCGATTGCCCCCGCACAGAAGCGAGCAAGATCAGTTGACACGGGACAGGCCACGCAACAGCAACCGGGTCCCCCTATTAAGCTGCCTAAATCACGGAGCGTAGAGAACTTGGTGGCCAGTGTGGTACAGTCGCCACCCCCTGCCCATACAGGAAGTTTCGAGGATGAGGTTGACTTTGGAGGGTCGGAACCATCGAGCCCGCACCCAACTGAGCGGGAAGAAGAAAAGAGCAGAAACTCCACACCCACGGCCCAGTCGTGTCCAGGATCGACTGATAGGCGAGCTACCGCTGAAACACCAAAACCTGTGGCCCACAAAGGTGTCATCCTGGTTAGTGAGGCCTTTACGGAAATCAATGCTGGACTAGTCATAGTGTTGGCATCTGGACATCGCGCCCCAATTCAGGAGTCTGAGCTGGTAGACCCAGAGCGTGACCCAGATGAGCTAGCAGCTATCGCCAGCACGGCCTACCTTGGCCATGTCGAAAGCTACCTCTCGACCACCCAACCGCCTTGCGATACTGAAACTGCCGTGTCCAGTGGCTTGCTTGGATCACCGCTTCTAGGCACCGCCACTCGATGTGCGGCTGATTGGTGTCATGCTTGGAGCATATTGGGACAATGGTCAGGTTTGGTCACTTTTCCTGTGCCTGCAACGGGCCAGTGGCCTCGGCATGGACACTTGCGAGGAATCCTTGACGGCTTCCAGGGCAGACAACCCAATTTTCATAAGTGGGCCCGGCCCGCCTATGAGCAAGGAGCCCTGCCAACACTTAGTCTCCTCCCGGGCGAGGTCGCAATTAAAGTTTTACCAGGAGACAAGATTTATCAGGCCATGGAAATTGAACCGGACTTCATGAGGCCTGCCATACTGCATGGTTTTGGAACAAGGGCCAAGCAACGGCTACCATCACGACTTGAGGAATTGGCGCATTTTGGCTGGGTCCCACTAGCAGCAGCCCTGTTTGGGACAGCAGAGTGGCAGCAACAGTGGCTTCACCACAACTTTCTTCCAGTCATAGGCCTGCGTGTCCATGCGAAGTTCCCTCCGTCCCCGCTTTCGTATCAGCAACAGGTAGCGCTGCTTGGATTGTGGGAACGAAGACCTGCAAGTGGAACTCCGTGCCGGGCCCTCGCCCAAGCTGCTGAACTCGTATTTGGTCTCCCAACTGTTTTTCGCGCACCAGAGGAGTGGACAGCGGAAGTGAAAGGAGAAGTTTTCGATCTCGTGCAGTGTTCCCAGCGGATCTATACGGGCGATGCAGCCAACACTTCGCAAGCCCCGCAAGACTTGTTTGACCGACCGAAAAAATGGGCACAATGGGTTCTTTCGATGAATAGTTTGTGGCAAGAGGACTCTCCCATGCCGGATCGACCCCTCACAGTGCACTGCAGTGGGTTGGGCGGCGGATTGTTAAGCCCAGACCATGAGTATGACATCTTCTTTCAGAACCATGCGCAAATGAAAGTGTATGGCCCCTCGCTGGCGATGACAGATGATTGGGAGCAGCGCATCACTCAACTCGGGCTGACCAAAACTACGCATGGGTAGGGGGATGGGGTCCCCAATACCATGTGCGTAACAGGGGGAGGTGGACCCGAGAGGGTCCGGGGGGACGTTAAACTGTTTTATAGCGCAGGGGAGTTGCTGAAGGCCCCCGTCCCTAACGAACCGTGAATTGACACGGTACCTTGGTACCCCCTAGTCGGCGTGTGTTGACATGTTGGGTTGCTCCTCATGTCACACCCTCGT
>Ga0126342_10019804_pt1 | contig 11388 bp, 10 predicted proteins | sample Cyp1metagenome_FD_92528 | JGI IMG/M metagenome (GOLD analysis project Ga0126342, IMG submission 92528) | Coral microbial communities from Lord Howe Island, Old Settlement Bay, Australia - Cyphastrea 1 metagenome | ecosystem: Host-associated > Invertebrates > Cnidaria > Coral ... | reverse complement strand
AGTATGTGCAAGAAGGGTTTCTGGGTGAAGAGTCTCTGGGTGAAAAGTATATGGGTGAAAAGTATGTGCAAGAAGAGTTTCTGGGTGAAGAGTCTCTGGGTGAAAAGTATATGGGTGAAAAATATGTGCAAGAAAAGTTTCTGGGTGAAAAGTCTGTGCAAGAAGAGTTTCTGCGTGAAGAGTCTCTGGGTGAAAAGTATATGGGTGAAAAATATGTGCAAGAAGAGTTTCTGGGTGAAAAGTATGTGCAAGAAGAGTTTCTGGGTCAAGAGTCTCTGGGTGAAAAATATTGGGGAACATAGGGATAGATGGATGTTGGCTTGCGTTCCCCCCTTCTCAGGTCAGCACATTCTGTATATCTGACTTGAATATATTTGGTGAGCTCGGAACCTGTTGCCATCCTCCTTTCAGCAGGACGACGGCGAACTCAATTTCTTTGCATCACCCTAAGGCGCAGCTGACCGGGACATGTTTCAAAGCTCTTGTATATCTCAGTATATCTCAGTATATCTATTTTATCTCAGTATCTTGAGTTATCTTGAGTTGATTCAGTTTGGTATACTGCATACTTTGATCAAGCAGAGGGTCTCAAGAGGAAAGTCGTTTTATAAGCAATTCGAGACATTTTCTGAACGAATGACTGCCATGAACGCCTTCTGTGAATGTGACACCTCGGCTATCACAGGCCATGGCAGCGCGATGTGAATGCTAAGGATCAGTGGCAGGACATTCCATGCATCTAGGAGGTTTTTGCATTGTATTTACATGTATTTACAGTATATAGGTACCATTCAACAACATCCTAGATAGTTTACTGCACGGAGTCTATCAGTGGGACATCAAACTCACATTCAGATGCTTGTAAGGTGGACTGATGATACTGATGCAATTTCAGTCGAGTTCATGGATTCTGCGCAGCTCGTCTTGACATAATTGGACATTGTATGAATTGAACATAATTGAACATTCCCATGTTATGTTCAATAATATATGATATATGATTTCCTTTTTGTTTTGCATCACGCGGGTGAAGTTGCACGAAGGGTTAGCTAGGCCTCGTCAGTATCAGAAACATGGTTTTAACTCGTGCAGCACATGCCGCTGATTTTGAACCACTGGATGTTGGGGTCACTATTTCGGACAAAAAGATATCTCTTTGGAACGGTGGTTAGTCAAACAAGTACAGTAATTGCTTTGGATTAGATAACTTTCATTCCTCGATCTCGCAAGAATCAATAAAAGCATTGATCCTGAACTACTTCCTATGCTTTTGCCAGCGCAACCGCAGAGGGAGCCAGGAATGAGAAAGCTCAGAAATACCAAATTGTATTCCCGCAGTCGGGAACTATGTACATTGATATCCATGTTAGTTTTGAAATGTTTTGAATTGAACCATGCAAAGTCCGTCACATGACCAGACAGTCCAGACACCTAAATTGACCCAGTGTAGCCGTATAAGCCTGTCCATGTGGATTTAACGGATTTCCGTTGTTGCCGTTTCTTGCGATAAAATGATTATGATTCTGACTGGCCAATGGGAAAACACTAGTAATTTACAAGGTTGCACTGGCGGCGGCTTGCCGCGCGCGTTGCGATCGTCGGTGGCTGTCAAGACTGAACGTGGTCAAAGCAAATGGATAAGCAGGTCCAAAGGTTTGAGACAAACATTTTGAAGTTGTACCCGAATTTAACATATTTATAAATATACGTATATTTAATGATGTTATATAATTGTTTTTGCCTTAGTGCAGCAATTGTCTGACTTCCTGCAGGTCATCTCTTTTGTTTCGGAAAAAAGGACTGTGAAATCCTATTTGTGGCCGCCATGTGCAGGGTCGGCCCCACAGCTACAGTCTGGCCGTGTGCAATGAGCCCAGAGCGGCAAAATTCGCAGATCGACTTGCTCAATGAAGGGTACAGTTTGTCTCTTCACTTCAGCCCGGCTTGGAGTTTCATGCCTGATAGACCATTTGAATACTGTTTGAATCATTTTAAGTAGTTAAACTCAAGATTTGTTCCACGAGAGTTAAAGACACCAAAGGTGACCGCAGTGAATTTTCAGGCCCAGTGCCCAGTGCCTGAACCTTCGACAAAGAGACTCGATGGCACAATACGCTGCCGTGGCTGAATCCAATCTTTACCGAGACATATGAAGTGTATGCTCACGCCACAGTTTCAATGTGAAGTTGTGGTGGTTGGCCCAAATGTGGGGGGAACCTCTCGGATTCCCTTTCATAACCGTCATAACCTCTTCATTTCATGGTTCAGCCTGTTTGGGACTGGGAAACAGCCAGAACAGGCAGAAAAAAAATCCTCCATAGGAATAGTTTCTGATCATTTCCTGCACAGGATCTCTTAGATTGGCACTCTTTCGCCAAGTGCAAAGTTAAGACTTGAAGACCAAAGAACAATGAACAATTTCGATGAATCTAAAATAATTAGTCTGAAAACAGCGGACAAAAACTTGAAAAAAAAAAACTAGACAAATCCAAACATGTTCCGGATCCCTTCCATGGATTTCTATGATTTCTGTGGTCAGGCTCGGTTTGGTGAATTGCATAAAAAGGGATAAGGGCCATCTAGCGAAGACCATACTATATTATACGTTTCCAATGTTTGGTCAAGGAACACTTTTTGGGCTGATTTAGTTTGGTGCGGAGAAAGCTGTTTTTTCTTCAGAAGGTAATCTTTTTTTTCAGAATGTGTCAGGGTATGACAGGGAACCCGGAGAATCCGGAGAGACCACGGATTGCTTTTTACTGTATATATATTTCACCCCCGGGTCGCAGCAGCGCAAAAGGTGGGGCCGCCACCGGGCCGCTGGGTGATGTTTTGCTCCCAGCTGCACAGAATAGCGCTAGTGAAAATGGTGAACATTTTTCATTGTCAATCCAAATTCACCATCAATCACGCAACATAAGTGATACAAGAAAAAATGCTTTAACCTGGGGCCCAAGAACCCATCAGTGCTGTCACAGTGCTGTCATTTAGAACAGGTTTGGAATTGAAGGAGTTGGCCTACTTCGAAGACCGCAGCTGGGCAGAATCGGATAGCTGGTGGTAGAAATTTTAGCCCTGAGTGAGCTGTCAGGGGCCAAAGATGGCCAAAGAATGGTTGGTGGTTTCAGCATGTTTCAGCTACTATTACTTGCACATGTAGTTTTTTCGTCCGTGGAATGCAATTGACTAGTCTTTATATAGATGGGTTGAAACTTTTCATCAACTAGCTGGAGTTTGGATTATCGCGGGGATAAGGGTCCAAGGGGTGAAGTTTCCCTATGACTTTACCATTGTTACCCATGTCTTCTGGAATCTCCCATAGGTCCAAGTTCTTAGATGGGGAAACCATGGGGAACCCAGGCATTCATCGTTTGTGCCGCGGCCCCAGTGGTGGGTGTTGCGGCTCTCAGAGATATTCAAAAAAAAACATCGGAAGTTCCGAAGAATCACCATGTTGATGACGTGGCACAAAAAAACCTTGGTTTTGGATAGCTTCCCCAAGTTGGTTCATGGCCTGTCACTGACGGTGAGAAAGGTCGTGAAGACCAGTGGCTGATGGCTGAGTGTCAGGGACTGAGAGCATTTGGGAACTCAGATCCTGACACTGAGCGCAGGCTTTATGTGTAAAATATGTATAAAATTCCTTAAATTTCCCTAAAATTATGGATGTTTTTAATTGTCACCTGTCAACCAGATTTGGGATGACTGAGGCACCCAGTCCCGGGGATGGGTCAACTCAACATGGTCCATCCAATCGGGCCATGACATCCGCGACATCAATGGTTTTGAGACCCGAATTCATGGCAGATTGAAACGGGAAAATTATAAAATGGATGATCAACAATATAAGAATGAACTGAAGTGATATGGCTCGATTTAGGGATTTCCATGGTTTCCCAAAAAATCAGGGTACAGTACAGTATCCACCATTTTTGTTGACATATTTTTTTGATCTCACGGGAGTATCCTGGCCTTTCCTGAGGCTGCAGCGTTGAGGAAGAACTGGAGGCTGTAAACAGGTTTACCAGCAGTGCTTTCTTGTGATTCTCGTCATGGAGTTTAAACATCATTAGCAATCCCTATAGAACCTCCAGTATGATCATGTATCTATAGTATGAATTAGTGTGATACATTAATGATATCAAAATGTTCAAACAAAATCAACTAGATTTACCATCATTGTCTCGTTATTTCATGTCATTGTCAGCTCCAGCCGCAGGCATTGCGCCTCTTCGGCACTTCCCCAGCATCACCAGCAACTGCGGCCAAAAGGGCGGCATAGGGCGGCGAATCGGGGAGGAGATGGTTGACGCCAAGGGAAACGCCAAGCGAAACGCCAAGCAAATAGTGCTGTTGGACCCATCAAAACAGGTTTAAAAAGCAGAACGTGTCTGAAAAACAGGTTTAAACCCATTTGTGAAATGAAGCTGTGTGTCTGAAAATGAAGTCATCCAAGATCTCATGGTTCAAATTTGTTCGAAGAGGTCATGAGTTGGGGTCTCCCAGTATCCCCTATTCTTAGACACCCCCCAATAAATAGTTTATCTTAGTTTGAAAAACACGCAACCTTCCAAGGTTACACCCAGCAATTTTCGCCTCGCAGAATCTCTTCAACACAATGCTGGCACTTCGAATTTCTCCTGAACAGCGGGCGTATGCCATGTTGCTGTCAGCGTGCGCATATCAGCGGAGGGAGGGCCATTTTAAGGGAAAAAAATGACGATCTTAAAAATGGATAAAAATGGATAAAAATGGTCAATTGGACATATTGGACAATCCCATGTATTTTGTGGCAGTGCATCTACCTAATATCTATATCCTATAACCCTGTAACTGTACTCGTTTGTTGCTGTGGGAACTGATGCAGAGGTCAAGCAAACAAGAGGAGCCCCAGCCGGCCCTGGCACCCTGGATATTGAGCAAAAACTGAACTCAGATCCTGGCATTTTTGCAATTGGGGTACCACTGTGGTGGGAGGAACTTCATCACTCAGTGAATCTCACTGTCCAAAAATTCGATGGTTGTGGTGACAGCTGCTTTCACCCGACTCAAGTTCTCCACTCTCTTCAGAAAAGGTAGGATGGTAGGGGGTTGCTCCTTTGAAGAAACCTTCAGGTATGGCAATGGGAAGCAGCACCAGGTGCTCCTAAACGAGAACCTTTGCCATGATCCAGAAGTCCATGGGTTCAAAGGGCTATTGCAATCAACTCCAAATCATAAGCACAGTGCTAGTTGCAATGAACAGAACACTGCTCCATCTCCCACCGTGGGATTATGTGGGTCTATGTTGATCTGTGTAGGCCGCCATGTATTCCCTTTGGCATCTTCTGGTGGATCTCCCCTTGAAAGATGTATAGTATCAATTAGTATCAAAGATATTGGGCCTACTCTGGACAGTTGTGGAATAACTGGAGTTGTAGAGAAACTCTTCCGTTCTTGCTGAGTGATATGATATCAGGCTGCCAGGGAGCTTTTCTTGACGATTCCTTTGAAGTATCAGTGTGAAGCCCCAGCAATTGGGCCGTGCGGCAGTGACGGTGCCAAGGCATGCAAATTCTGCACGCAGTGCGTTGTGAACAGCTGGTTTTCCTTAGATATTTGCTGTTCAGAAGTCTTGTTTGGAAACAGGTGCAGTAAGTACAGTGTATATATATATATATATACAGTATCTGATTGGTGGTTTGGAACATTTTTTATTTTTTCATATATTGGGAATAATTATCCCAACTGACTAATATTTAACCGGCAATCCATAGCCCTGATCCATACCCATGATACATAATATTTAAGGTATATGATCCGTACCCCTCACACTGGGCCACTTTAGTTTACTGATCCTCGGTCAGGATCAAACCTATACGTAACTCACTCGTTCCATACATCCGGATCACCGCAGAACGATCCATACCTGTTGTTTGAGCCATACCCACATGTCACATAGTGTAATTGTGAAGGATCCGGTCTGAAGGCTTCCGTTGACAATATGTAGATTATGTAGGTTTTATGTACGTTTTGGCCCATATTTCCCGGTTTTACAAACAGAACACAGGACTTTAAAGAGCGAGAATCATCTTGAGCCAGGAAACATACCCCTGTGTCATGCGTTCTGCTTCATTGGGATTCTACAACCATGGGATAAGGGTATTTTTCCTGGCACACTTGGTGCTACTTGACCAAGGGGCCAGCTCTGATCCTGAGCCAAATGACAGGAAAGATGGCTTGGTTCGCGAAGCCATGTGGCGCTGTTTTGGTAAGGCAGGTGACGAGCAAAATTCGGATGTGCCTGAAGATGTGGGTATCCCCCAAAATTGCCAGTTTAAGAATTTTAATGCGGAAAACGATGACAAACCTTAGACTTTTGAGGCTGCCCCATTTTCAGGAAAAAGACACAGTTGACTGGAAACTGTCTGGTGTGCCTTGTTTGCTTATTTGTGAACAGGTCTGAGAATTGGAAGATAAAGTGCTGATAGAAAAATCCAGCATGCTACTAGTAGCAGCGCTCGTCAGGAAAAAAAAACGATAGGCCAAACGTGATCAAATCATTGCTGACATACCAGGATTCATCAGAAAATCACTCGGACCTGTTGCAGCATGTTGCAGCATGTTGCAGCACAATATATTATTCCACAGCCCCTGTTTGCCGTAGAGTTCACACAATTGACTGAATTTGAAACATGAGGCCGCAGTGGAGGTGTTCCAACAAGCAGAACGGCAAGGAGATTCAGCATGGAGCATGAACCGGCGTGGATGAATGGGACTGTGATACGCTGTGATGGGGAAGTAGTTGACGGCAAATCACCAAGTGGGCCAAAATCGATCCAATCGGTGGCCCAACGCCCAACATGCCCCAATGCCCTGCCGAAGAGTCGATCCAAAGGGGATTCACATCGGACTGGGAGAAAGCAAAAAAGAAAAGGTCTTGAAAAGGTCCTTTGCTGCACATGGGTGGTGATGGTAGATGATGGTAGCCTGTTTGGAAGCTTGCGATGTCCGGATGGTACCAAGTAGAGCCGAAGCCGTGACTTCTGTGCGTAACTTAGCATGGAGAATGTGGGATTGCTATGGCCACGCAGCCTCCAACTAATGCTGGATTGGTGCAGCCTTACCGAATTTAAAGCAACATGAGATAATTAAAAATAAATTAAAAATAACTATTTCATACTATATTATACTATATCTATCTATATCTACTTAATATGTTTATTTATGTTTTGTTATAACATTAAAACTCTAAACACTATAGGCCTTGAACCTCTTGTTTCTGTAACAATATGTTTCAATTTTCACCTAACAAAAAGATATAGTTGTTTATTTTCACTTAAATTCGATCTTTAGTTGGGCGCATTTGCTTCAGTCCCTAAGAATTCATCCGTGCCAACACTGGGATCGACAAAGGTCTGTTGCGAATGGGGGCTAGCTCACAGTTTAGTTTCTCTCAAAACCAGTAGTTTTTGGATCAGTTACTAAGAGTAACTACTGTAAGTCAACTTAACACCAAACATCATCATTAAAACATCATCATTATCATTATCATCATCATCACCACCACCATCACCATCACCATCACCATCACCATCATCATCCGTACATCCGTATCGCATGATTGCCAAATTATGATTTTTCTGAGTGTGGACCATGGACCTCCAGCGCATCCGTTTGCGAAGCGGAGAGTTCCCTTCTGATGAGGTAGAGGAGACCTGGGGCAGGGAGTCCCTCCATGGGAAAACCGACATTTCACCAGATTTACAAAGCTGCCGAATTTGTCATGTATCGTGTGCACAAACATGGAGGAGGTAGGATTAGGAATTGCATCTCAAAACATTGATAATGTGGAAGATATTGTCCTTGTTTATATGTCATATATGCACATATACAATATGCATATGAATATACATACTTGCATCATATATATATATATACATACATACATGATTTCATTTGTACACATACATACAATGATATGTATATATTAATAATATATATATATATATATATTAATAATATATATATATTAATAATATATATATATATATAGATATAGATATATGTACATATTTTGTACATTAAAGAAAGAAACACATCAAAAATTGACATTGACCGTGCAGGAGCCAGGTGGTCCCATCGACTCAGCCCCAGCTTCGGTGGGTGCCTTGGGGGGTGGACGTCTTCCCTGGCCCTGCCAACCTCTGTTGCACCGGCCCAATGGAACGGTGAGCCACGGGAGCCATGCGTTGCGGTGCCTCGCTTTGTTGTTTTAATCCTGAATCCTGATGGATTTCTGTGATTTCCATACACAAATTTATCTGAATTTCAGGTCATTTCCATACACAAATCATCACAAATCGATGATTTCCTGTTTGCTGTTCTCTTCCGCTTGCAACACCCTTGTTCCAAGGCACATGCTGACAGCACTTTCCTTGGCACCTCTAAGATGGGCACATCTCAACAGTCTCGCGGAGCAGCAGATCTATGCCCGCCACGGGGGGGTTTCTTAAAATGCGGGATCCCCAAGTCACCATGGGCTTCAATATCTTCAAATCATCTAAAGTGGTCTACTGACTTGGATGATTTGGGGTTCCCAAAATTGTAGGACGCCTCCAAATGTTTCCTTGAGAATCTTGAAACTTCATGGCATTTTTGGGGGGGTTGTGAATTCCTGGAAGTCCCTGGCTTTGGTCCTCAGCCACCCTGAAAGGTACCAGATCACCGAAGGTACAGCCGCGGTGGCAGCTTTTGGGTGTTTCAGTGGCAGAAGGACTTGGTCCCCGAGAGCCAGGTGCCCTGCGCGCGGGGGACTTCACCCGTCATTTGGCGTTTTGTCATGTTTTGTTCGCGTCATCTTGGAGGACATCAACATGTTACAATGCCTGCAACATGCCAGGCTCCGTGGTTCCATGAAACCTTGCGAACACTGGATCTCCTACGGCACCATGCAGAGGGTCTTATGGCCTCCGAAGCCTTGCCAGTGGACCTTGATGTGATGCAGAGTGATGGCCTGCCGCCTGGCCATATGCAACGGGTCATGGGAGCAGCAGGTGATTTTCTCACAGGGGGAGAAGCAATGGTGGGAAGAGATGGGTTTGCAGAGTAGACTCGTTCTAGCTAGTTAACATTTGTCAAGGCATGGAGACGCACTTATTGTGGCGGGCCGCTGCATTTGGGGATTTCGAGGCTTGCTTCTCGTGCTTTGCTTTGGGCGAGCTTTGCCGATGAAGATGCCTGGGTCCGAGACACCGACTTTCGCCAAAGAAAAATTAAAGAAAACACGACAGATATCACGAGATTGAAAGTAAACTGCAGCATGTGAACCGATCAGAACCCATGGCATTGTGTTGATCGATCAACATTAGATGAAAGCTCAAACCAACCAACATTGACCCAGTAAATAATCAAAGAATATCAAAGACATGTTGCTCTTGGGCCTTGCGGCCTTGGGTATGTTTTTGTTTGAACCATACCCAGTGGTGGTTTGGTGATTTCTGTTCACCCGGGCTCAGGTAAGCGCCATCGCTGAGTCTGCAGGCTTCACTGGAGCAGGCCTCCATGGTTCATTCAGGTTCGTCCCAACAGGTATAACATGGTATAAGGATGCCCCGTTGAGGAACCATGAAGCCATCCAGATCTATGCGGCCCCAACTGCTACTGTGGAATCCCTGGAAAGGCGCTCGCTTTCCTTCCAGGTGAAGCTGGTGGTACTGCGTGTTCTCCAACGGCTGCAGCGGTTACTTGAATTCCGTGGAGATGGTTTCATTTTGCCACAGAATCATCTATATTCTAACGTCATTATAATGTTTGCACAGATTGAATAATTAGAAATTAATTAGAATATATTATTATATTGGAATACATTCTTCAGCTCACTAATCCGGACGAATGATTCCTTTTCAAGAGTACTATCGGCATCATGGTGTAAAACTTGCCAACTGTGGCGCTTTGCTGACGCCGGAAATTGAAGTTGAACAGGAACCTCAGCATGGTCCATGTTTATCCATTCTTGATCTGGCCACCAAGGTGGCCCTATTGGGCCCCAAGGGTCCTGGCAGGGCCTTGGCTGCTGAGCTAATGGAGTGTCCCAAAAGCCAGGCAGGGGACTGATCATGGATGATGATGGATGATGGATGATGGATGAGGATGAGGATGAGGATGATGATGATGATGATGATGAGGAGGATGATGATGATGATGATGATGAGGATGAGGATGAGGATGATGATGATGATGATGATGATGATGAGGATGATGATGATGATGAGGAGGAGGAGGAGGATGAGGAGGAGGAGGATGATGATGATAATGATGATGATAATGATGATGATGAGGATGATGATGATGATTATTATGATGTTGATGATGATGATGACGATTATGACGATGATGTTGATGATGATGATGATGATGATGATGACGATTATGACGATGATGATGATGATGACGACGACAATGATGATGATGATGACGACGACGACGACGATGATGATGATTATGATGATGATGATGATGATGATGATGATGATGATGATGATGATGATGATGACGATTATGACGATGATGATGATGATGACGACGACGACGATGATGATGATGATGATGACGACGACGACGATGATGATGATGATGGGTCATGGGTCATGGGTCATGGGTCATAGGTCATGGGTTATGGGTCATGGGTCATGGGTCATGGGTTATGGGTCATGGGTTATGGGTCATGGATGATGGATGATGGATGATGGATGATGATGGATTGGATTGGATTGGACTTTGGGATGGCTCATCCATCCAATCTAATGGATCATCCCTGCTGATGGATGGGATAATGCCCTAAGCAGTGGAGGATTTTTCTGTGGGACGATTCCATCAGTGCCACCATCGAGGCCACAGCCTGGGCGTCCTTTTGGTGGCGAGTGGCCTTCGCAGCCAGGCGTGACGCATGTCTGCTGCGTGTAACAGAGATTATTTATGTTGATATATATACATATATATATAATTATATAGATATAATGTATGTAATGTGTGTATATATATAGAGATAGATAAATTTGTGATAATGATGTGTATAGTCTAGTTTACAACTATTTATTAACTTGTGTATTTCTTGAGCAGTCGACATGCTGGAAATGTGTGGGGTAGTTTGATGTTTTTTTTAAATGTTAATCTAGGACCTGGCACTTTTCCAGACTGGTTGGTCGATTTGGTGTCCCAAGGACCACTATTAGAAAAAACACATAAATCTCACAAAATTATTAGCGGCTCGCCGCAGATTGGCATGGAAAACTAGACGACGGATGGCCCGAGAGCGTAGAGGAGCAGAGTCTTCTGTTGTTAGTATGGAGACACTATATTACAAGATAATATGATAAAGATGTATTATAGGCAGACGAGAAGAGTAGT
>Ga0126342_10019803_pt1 | contig 11388 bp, 11 predicted proteins | sample Cyp1metagenome_FD_92528 | JGI IMG/M metagenome (GOLD analysis project Ga0126342, IMG submission 92528) | Coral microbial communities from Lord Howe Island, Old Settlement Bay, Australia - Cyphastrea 1 metagenome | ecosystem: Host-associated > Invertebrates > Cnidaria > Coral ... | reverse complement strand
GTTTCAGCGACGAGAGGCACGGTTTGGGCTCATAACCTGCTTGCGGAGCAGCGTGAGCACCTGTTTTTCTTGGGCTAAAAGAAGCCTACGGCAGGAAAGTTGTTGTCGACCTACCGCAGGTGTGTCTGCATGTCATGTAGTGTACAGATGCTACACTTGTTCATAGCCAAAAGGTCAGCTTTGAAAATCCCTTATGCAGTCTGAAAGTGGGTATAACCTACAAATCACCATTTTTTAGTGGATACCCTCTGGTAAACCAACATAGCTATTGAAAATGGCCCATAGAAATAGTCGATTTACCCATGAAAAATGGTGATTTTCCATTGTTTTTTGTATGTTTACCAGAGGGTAAACCTCCATTTTCCTATGGTTTTCCTATGGTTTTCCTATGGTTTTCTGAGGGTAAACTAACCATCAGTTCCCCTACAGTCAACGTTCAGATGTGGAAAACCCAGATCGGTTTCCCGTTCGGGAAACGATCGACATGAAGATGATGGGTAAACTCCACATGGCAATGTTTACAGGAGGGTATATGTATATATATATATGTATATATATATGTATATGTATGTATATATATATATTTATATTACTGCCCAAGAAAATAGAAAAATATAATCCCACTAAAATAGAGATAAACATATGTTCTATCTTTTTGTTGCAGAATAATATTGCATAGCATATATGTAAATGTATATACTTCCCCGCAATCAAGACGCTATGCATGCCTATGTATAAATATTTACATAGGTATATGTGATGTTATTGGATTGGGAAACAGCCTCATTCTCCTACAGGGTCTAGCACAGAATGACCCATGGTTTTGGGTTCGCCCAAAGTTAATCAAATACCATAGCATCCAAACAAGGGGATATGTACGGATTAAGTTAGGATCACAGCTTTGGTCCCTCTCCGTCATGACCACTGTCCAAATAGACAGGAACTCCATTTGAGATACACCTCCAAACTGAAAAATCCAACCCCAAAAACGGCTGAGGAAACCACAGCTTCCAAAGCCACTTTTGGTTTGGAAGATATGCTGGATTCGTTCACATGTTGTACATGTTATACATGTTATACATGTCATACATGTTATACATGTAATACATGTTATACATGTTATACATGTTATATATGCTTTACATGTTATACATGTTATACATGTTATACATCTTATACATGTTATACATGTTATATATATACATGTTATATATACACATGTTATACATGTTATACATGTTATACATGTTATACATGTTATACATGTTATACATGTTATCATCATCATCATCAACATCATCATCATCATCGTGTTTTTCAACAAAAAAACGTCCTAGTATTTTTATTGACACATTCAGATGAGGAAACATCATCACATGACCAAGTCAATAATATCTTGACCTCCATGTTTCTGATAATGACTGGTTGGTTGATTAATAGAGGGTTCCCCATGCAACCAGTCATTTTTGTTGAAAGGAAAGGACGGCATTGCATGGTGAATTGGAAGAATAACAACCCAAAACAATGGATTGGGGTTGCAAATATAGCAGTACCACATATAGTCTGGGACGTTTTTGGAACATATAGGACATACAAGGTGAGGCGCCCCCCATAGTTATGTTTGTTGGCTTATACCACCCATGAATACTATTGTTATCCCGCATGAACCTTGCTTAAGGCTTGGCTATCGTCAACAGGGGGTCACACCTTGCAACTAAGTTGGTTACGTTCATTATGTCAACTGTTGGGTTTATGTTGGAGAAACAACTATAGATATCTATAGGTCCTATGGATAATTCTATAGATACAAAATCAAAATTCTCATCAACAATAGTCAAAAACCGCAACAACAGTTATTAATACCTCTTGTTTTAACAAGAATTACCCTCTGGTTATTTGTGACATAGCCATGGTAAAACTTAGTAAAACTGGCCCATAGAAATAGATGGTTTACATATTAAAAATGGTGATTATTCCCTTATTTTTTTCAACCTATGCTTACCATTTCGACATTTTTCCAGTCTCCATTGAGGTGAGCAGGCGTATTTGAGAACCGTGACGGGCCAATCGGTGCCCCGGTTTTGAGCATCGTGACGGGGACCAGGCTTTTAACTCATAGCCAGATGTTTTAATGTGATGTTTTTTTGGCCACCAAAAAAAACCAATGTTTTCTTTTCCGGTTGTAATAGTTGCAATTATTAAATGATATGTATTGAGAGATTATACTTATATATATATAAATATTACTTCCAACTAAAAGCGAGTGTTTATTTTGTGGGGCATCCAAGGTTGGCCGTGACGTGCGTTGAATTGTCACGACCTCACTACCTACCCAATATATAGGGAAATCCTATCAGCCAACCTCCAACCACAAAGAGAGTTCAGCTGGTTGCTGAATCATTGAAGATGTCAAAAATCTGTGTCCATGGACATTGACGAAATCCAAACACTGATCGAGTGATGCATTTTTTTTGCACTTGGCCAGGGAAGCATTCCCATACTGCTGTGCGAATGGTTTCATATTGTTTTTTTTGGACAAAGACATGTTTTCTTACTGGTGCGTAAAACACGTAGGGATTGGGGTTGCTGGCATGATGAAATTAGTGATGATGTCGGTGATCGGTCCGTTGGATCCATCCCGGACGTCCCGGACGATGTCCCTTTTTTTGCGTTGGAGAGTGACAAAAATGGATGGTTTATAAATTGATGGTGCACAGTGCGAGATTTCTGCGCCCATGCCTCGATTTTACTTGTTTATACCCCTTTGAAGTCCAAAAAAAACACGGAATTGGAGGTATGTCAACCTCTAAATCCATCCAAATCACCAATTCTGGGCGTGCCAAAACATCTTCGTAGCTTTCTGTTCTTAGGTACATGAGAACACCATCAGCGCCCTCATTGTGGTGCACGTGCACGGCGATTCCTCAGTTCAACCTGAGAACACTCCCACAGGACTGTGTTCGAATTGGGTGGCAGAATCCTTCATGTGAAAATCATGGGATGCTTATCATGCATATCAAAACAGTGGATAATTTTATACAGTGTTTAACAATCCATTCACCAATGGAAGCCTCCTTCAAAACCAATGTGAAGCAAATCCATGAAGTCCAAGAAGAAAACACATTGGATTCCTGTGAAGACCCATGGATTTCCATTGAATTTTTCGACGAGGATTTGAACTGGTGGTTGCTGGCTCCTACGATCGGCTCATGTTCGGACCGCTGGGATGACTGGGATGACAATGACGATGACTATCATTCATATGACTATTGATAGTATCAGTATTAGTATCTTTAGTATGATTATTGTGATGATGATGATGATGATGATGATTGATGATGATGATGATGATGATGATGATGATGATGTTTTTTCTTGATACCACCCAATAGAATGATTAGGTTCTTTGATTTAAATCTGATTCGATTGGACATTCCCAATGAACTACACGAATCGCTGGATATCTTTGACCATGAGCATCTCCCACAGCCCCATTGATTGCCACAAAAAACAGGAAATCACAGCGAAGTCCGCTGATATGAATAGGACAATTGAGTCAGGTTGAACCTGTATTTAAAGAAACATGTGCTTTAAACATACACATTTTAGGTTTCTTCAGTTTCAAGCATAGTAAAAGGAGCATCGACTGTTTCTGAAGCCATGTGCTGAACATCGACGGCATGATTTCACCATCGGTAAGCCTTGCCGACTTGTCGCTTGTGGGCTATTTTTCACATATAATTAGTATATAATATACATACTGTGGATGGAAGAAATCCTGCACCACCTTAGATGGTTGAAAACCTGTAAATAATGGGATAAACCCTCTATCAACTGGTGCAGGATTTCTTCCATCCACAGTATGTGCATATAGTATATGACACATATAGATATATGTTGATTATATGTAGCCTCAGGCCATCAACCATAGCAATGGGAAAATCCCTGTGGCCAAAAAATGGAGGTTTCTGGAAAAAAACCCTCAAACTGGAGGATTTTCTCTGAATTTGAAGGTGAAGAATGGTATTTTTCATCCAGTTTGGTCGAGGTCCTTCTGGCGTGTCACCTTAACCTCGGATAGCCCGGGCCCAAGCCTGACGGAGGTTCTCCCTGATTTTTTTCAGGTTGGTAAGGTCGAAAGGTTTGGACAGCCACCTTTTCATACTTCTGGGTAAATTATAACGACCTCACTGTTCGACCGAACCCTGGAATCATGATTTATTTTAGGGAAATCATCCCCAAATAGCCGAACTATTCAAGTTAGTGAAATATTGTATTTTTCCCTGATAGTTATTCTACCAAAGTGTGGCAATATTTGAACATAGTTTGGTGATTTATACCGAATTTATGCAATACTTAGTTTTTCACCATTGGACCATGGTAAGAAAGTACCCATAGTTTTGGGTAATAAACCAATAGTTGAGTGGTAAAATTTAGTGATTGATTGCTTTCCTAATAATAGTTTGGTGATTTATACCACCCCATGGTAAAATTGGGATTGACCATGAGATATCCTCTTGTTACTTGACAGTTTGCGAAATGGTATAGATGGCCTATTTAGTCCGCTGATTTATGATGATTTATCGTCTTTGAACATGGTGATTTTCCATACCTCCATAAATTACCAGAGAATAACCCAGAGATATCTATGGCATTCTATGTGATAATCCTAGATAAAAGCTTTATTTGACTGTATACCCTCCTGTAATCAAACGTGGCAACTTGAAATTACCTATAGATGCAGGTTTTGATGGGACAATTGTCTATAAAGGGGCCATTTTCCATTGCCATGTTTGATTACCAGATGGTGCTTGATTAACTTTTTTCTGAACGTTTCATACTGCCCTCCAAGGCCGGAGTTGGTGCCCCACGACCCATGTTTGTTAGGTTATAAACACCATGAACAAAAAATATTTCATCGCCATGGACCCAACACCGAACACAGAGAACTAGACCAAAGTAGCGATTCGAAACCGGGGCATCACCTTGTCAAAGTTGGGTATCGTTTTTTTATCGATTTTATTGGACAAGGTGGGGTTTTCCAATCACCATATCATAGGGGGTACATCCATAACTACCAGCTGTTTTGATGTGAATAGAAGCGCAACCCAGGTTTTAATCCATATCCAAATGGGGGTTTCTTAAAATTATGGATCCGGAAGTCACCATACTGTAGGTTTCAATACTAAAATGGTCTAATGACTTGGATGATTTGAGAGTACCCACACTTTCGGAACTCCCCAAACGGGGCAAATATGTGTGGCGTCAAAGGGAGCTGGGGATTTCTATGAGTCAAAGTTTTTTGTCAGAGCGCCACTTTTGGTGGACTGAATGCCATTTTTGAGCCAGTGAAATCATGTGAAATCCTCCATTTTTTGTCATTGTCCAATCTTGCGCGGGTGATTTCGACTTTTTTTTTCTACTTTAACCCTGGCAGCTAAATAGCTTTAACAACTTTAACATGCTTTTACCCTGTTCAATCTGTCTTTTGGCCAATTCGATTGTGATGGCTCCCTATGTCTGAATCAAATGTGGTTCAAAATCATGACGCCCCAGAAAGATTGATGCTTAAAACGGTAAAATGTCAAGTATGACCAATTTTGATACCCCAAGAATCTGATTTTTTTTTGAGTTTGCTGATCCCCCCCCATTGATATAAATTGATACCATGATCAATGACTGCAGTGAAGAAAAATTGGTGTCAAAGTTGTCTTTATGATCAATTTATGATCAATGATTGGTTGATTCAGAGCCCATTTTTGATCCGCCATGGGTCATAGATAAGCCATCCAGGTACTGCCATGGCCAAGTTCGAACGAGTGGTACATGCACATCCGGACCTGGGTGGGCTACTGGTGGGCTACTTGTGGGTGTTTGTTGGGTCGGCTACCGGTGGTCCAAATTTGGGAATGGTTCAAAACCAATGGTATTTATATTTGTATATATATATATATATATATTATGTATATATATATACCTAATGGGAATAGAATCAAAGAACCTGGATGGAAGTGCTCCAAACCCAATACCCTCCGGTCATCAAACATGGCTTGCTGAAAAAACACATTTAGTGCGGGGATTTCCCACTATCATGTTCGATTACCAGAGGGTATGCCATAGCAAAAACCATATATATTTGCACATTTTGGTATTTTGGTTTACCCATTTGGATACTATAGTATTTTGGAGATGTAAACTAGCTACTGATATACCACAGTATACCATAGTAAACCATTTAGTAGCTATTTTGGTTTGTATCAGGATACATTTTGGGTTTTTGATCCACAACCATTTGAGATGCCAGGGTGTCTCAAACTATAAATCGGTGCCCCCCGAATACAACATAGACATGGTCATTTTCTCTTAAGATTTGGCTTAGTGCTTTGTCTTAATTGCGGTATCCCGGTATCCCACAAGTGGCTGTTTATTCCCGGGGAAGGTTATGATAAACCCATGGGATTTAGAGGTAGCCTATTTTCAGTAGCATGCTATTCAATTTTAAGTGGTATTCTGACCCATTCGTACTCAAAATCTGGGTGTCGGAAAATGTAACCACACGTAAATCCCTTGGTTTATCATCATTTTCCCGTACTCAAAGGTGCCATTGTGTGGTGTTTTTATCATCAATTTTCCGACACAACCACCTGCTATGTCAGTGAACTATGTTCAGGGGATGACAGTCCCACTTGCCAAGTGGGTAGAAGCCATGAGGTCATTTTCCATTTTCCCGCTTACATACATACATATTTCATATATATTTCTATTCCATCATTTTTCATGATATATAATTCCATTCACTGTTATAAGTATCATGAACCATAGTTATGGGACTTGTACACCAACTTAGCTATCTAGCGGGCCCCCATTATATTAAATACATTCCCATTGCATTTATATATACCTAGTTGTATACAGAATATTCTCATTGTATTCCCGTAGATACTCCCACAGATGTTCCCATTGTATTCCGATTATATTACCATTAGGTGTATATATATATATATGTACACATATTCCCATCGCACTCCCTTAATAATTAATTAGATATTATGTATATATCTTTGTGCATTCCAATCTATATAACCTACTCTGATCTAATGTATACATATTCCCATCATAAATTCTATTCCCATACATATACGTATATATATGTTCATTATATTCTCATTACACTCCCATTCTATGTGTATATGTATATATGTTCTGTACTTCATGGCTCATCCCACTTATATTCTGTGGGTTATAACCCTGGTTGTAAATGGGATAAGTAAGGTCAGTCCACTTATAACTGGGGTTATAAGCCACTTACTAAGTGGGGATCAATGGGAATTCCAGGATCCAAAAATGGAGGTGCTGTACCATATAAGGCAATATTTTGGGAGTATATCCCCTTACATAGCCCATTGATAATAGGCCAAAAATATATGGAATCGGTACCTCCAATGAATCGGTTCCTGAGTCATGGCCATTGACGGGATGAGCCTCACTGGAATAATGATTTATTTTAAGGAAATCATCCCCAAATAGCCGAACTATTCAAGTTAGTGAAATATTATAATTTTCCCAGATAGTTATTCTACCAAAGTGTGGTAATATTTGAACATAGTTTGGTGATTTATACCGAATTTATGCAATACTTAGTTTTTCACCATGGTAAGAAAGTACCCATAGTTTTGGGTAATAAACCAATAATTGAATGGTAAAATTTAGTGGTTGATGTCTTTCCTAATAATAGCAATAGGTTTGGTGATTTATACCACCCCATGGTAAAATTGGGGTTGACCATGAGATATCCTCTGGTTACTTCACAGTTTGCGAACTGGTATAGATGGCCAAAAAAAAGTTCGCTGATTTATGATGATTTATCGTCTTTGAACATGGTGATTTTCCATACCTCCATAAATTACCAGAACCCAGAGATATCTTTGGCATTCTATGGATATTTCACACACAGAACCTATGGATATTCCACACACAAAACAGACATCCAGGACGCCACCGATGAGATTTTAGCCCTGGGCAGCAGCGCCACGACTGGCGCCCTCTTCTCGGGCGGCAACGAGGGCATCATCCGGCACCCCGGTGCAGGGTGGTTTTCATGGGGGATTTAGAGCCACAAAATGACAATTTTCCTAGGGAAAACATAGGAACATGATGGGAAAATCGCAGGAAAAAAATGGGAAAAACATGGGATAATCTATGGGAAACTTGTGAAAAAATGACAGGAAAGTGATGGAAAATGATGATGACAGATCAACATTTGGGGGTACACGGGGTACACTATTTTCAGACAACCCTTGATTGTCAAGTTGTAGTTTATTGATGCTTGATTAATGATCTTAATATCGGAAAATGTGCAAAACGCTGAGAATACCGGTGGCATAGCCAACATGGTCCCAAAATGAGTCGGAGGTTGAACTAAAAACGGACAGATTGGTGGGTTATTTAGGATCTCAAAGGATTCTAGCTTTGACATTTTACGGTTTCCACTTGATTTGAACATCTGGACGAATCGGGAGTTCAGCTTGGATGTAGCTGAAAAATAGCAGAAACCACATCTCAAAATGTGGGCCCCCAACTGAAACAAGTAAACAAAATGAAAATGACTACCCAAGAACAATTTCTGCTAAACCTGGGGAAGACGTTCAATTCAGTCATTGCTTCCATTTTTTATTCAAGTAGAATAGCTATTCGGTGGTTTCAACATCATGCTTTCCATCTCTAAGATGTTGGAATTTTTCCAGCTGTCGGCAGACAGCTCAAATCATCGAACATCAACGAATCATCAGCTGACAAATAGTGGCCCAAAATAGAGTCACTTTATATTTCGAACAACCACTCCGAAGAGTCGTGCGGTTGGTGCAAACATCCTACTAAAAAGGTGAGGCAATGCAGTGAAATAAGTAGGTTTATTGGTCCTATGAATTACCTAAGGACCTATAGTTATATCATATTATATCCTATCCCCCGTAAACAATAGCAGTAGTTCACCAACTTATAAGTCAACTTGGCTAGGGGGCTGCAGCTCATTTTTCTGCTATTGCATGGTATATCCCACGCTCAACCTTCATTTCGTAGGCCGCCCCATGTTTGGCGATACGAGTATCAGATCCCAAAAAATGGATATTCACCAGCGGCTGAGGCAATGGTCGTTGTGGGGCACAGTTCCGGAGGTACGGGATGTATTGGGATGTATTGGGAGATTGTGGGTGTACCCTCTGGTAATTTAACATGATGATGAGGTAGCTACTTTTTTGCATGTCTTTTGCACCTGGTATGCATTTTTGCTTCTGAACTGATGCCCCCTCAGTGATGGCTGAGGGTCTATCTCCATTTTCCCTGGTGTAGGCCAGGGGAGAAACATCAGATGTAAACGAAGCGTGCATCCACCAGGTAGGCTTTTTCTCATAATTGAGATGGCGAAGCCATCAGACGTTTGACAACTCTGGTGGTAGAGGAAAAGGACCGAGAGCACTGACATAACTATGGAAGATCACCATTTTTAATGGGAAAATCCACTATCATTGACCATTTTCAATAGCTATGTTAAATTACCAGAGGGTAGGTGACATGTTGGGTCTCCTAAATTTCCTACAGTAAAATGTGGATAAAACGCCAAGCCAAATGATCCCCCTGGGTGAATTCTTGCGACCTTGAAGATCATCATAAATCTCCAATACTTTATGTTCCATAACTGGTTGGTGGTTTGGAACATTTTTTTATGACTTTCCATATATTGGGAATAATGGTCCCAACTCACTCATGTTTTTCATAGGGGTTGAAAGCACCAACCAGATAATGTTCCATATATTTTCAGCTATGGGAGATGTCTTAGACAGGCTATCTTTTGCAACACACCCTTTTGTATGTATGGGTCGTCCTCATATGATGCTGCTCACAGGCCTGGCTATCAAAGGTACAAAGGTAGATCAGCCAATTTGCGGCTACTCAGCTCAGCATTTTTTTACTCAAAACCTGGCAACTGATGAGCAAGCTAGAGTGCCAGTGGCTGCGGCTGTGCCAATGCTAAGTTCAACAAGCCCAAGGTGCTTCCAATTTTTTCGCTCACGTGGAGGATCGCGCCGTGAACAACGAGCGGCTCGCTTTGCGGCGCCCATTCGAGGCATCTTGCAGGTGGGTGCAATGGACATGATGCGGAGTGATGGCTTGAACTGTGTGAACTTCGAAGAAAGTTCAACTGCTGAAACTTGAGGACGATCAGGTGGGTCATCTTGCCGTGTTGTTATCCTTGTGGATCGTGCTTCGAGGATCTTCAACTTCGATGTGAGGTTGAAGATCGGGTCAAACCATCCACCATCTCTGAATTGCAAACATGGTCTACCTATGTCTATATCATTTCAACCATGGACTCTCAGTCATGGGCCACTACCAAATCGAGATAGGATTACTCTGCAACTAAAAGAACTTACGACTTGGGCAAACTGCAGAGCAAAATTGATGAATGGGTTGCCCTCCGTTAATCAAACATGGCTTTTTCACATCACCCATTTGCAGATTACTTTGCATTTCTATGAACCATTATGAACCTCTATTGAGTTTTTGGAATTTCCCAGCTAGCCATGTGAAACATGACACCCTCTTCAGAGGCTTCGTTCTTTGGGACATGCCGCATGATTTGTTGCTTCATTGCATGTAAAGGTGTCCTCAGCACAGGTTTGAACTCTAGGATGACCTAGGACAACCAGGGCTATCATGCTATATCATGATCCCCATGGGTCAATCTACAGATGACAATCTATAGAATGATTAGAATGTCCGTAGACTGTCCTTAGATTCTCACATGATCTACAGATCATCTATAGATTGTCATAGAGTATCCAGAGATGAGCAATATATATATATATATATATAGGCATAGGCTACACACCAACTACAAGATGTCGAAAAGTCAACCATCACTTTTTTTTGTTCGAAACGGATATTGCTTTTCTAGCCATAAACATATATATTGTCACGATTTTCTATCAACCATTTTGTATGTTCTATCCACTATTATTTTCCATATTTTAAAGATCAATGAAGATTCAATGATTTCCTATTTTCACTCTAGATGAGTCTTTGTTCATTAACCTTAAACATATGAATCAATCGTATTTCCACTATTATTTGCCAGATTTTTATGTTCACTATGTTCTATCCACGTGGTTTTTCCATGATTTTTGATCCGACCTCACGGGGATACCGATTCTCTGACCAAAAACCAGGCTGAACTTCGCGGCCATGAGGACTTGGTGTCACTTTTTCCCCCACCTGCCAGGTGAGGGTTGTTAGATTTTATGTCAGTTGCCTCCTCCTCCTCCTCCTTCTCCTCCTTCTCCTCCTCCTCCTCCTTCTCCTCCTCCTCCTCCGCCTCCTCCTGCCTCGTCC
>Ga0126342_10019802_pt1 | contig 11388 bp, 14 predicted proteins | sample Cyp1metagenome_FD_92528 | JGI IMG/M metagenome (GOLD analysis project Ga0126342, IMG submission 92528) | Coral microbial communities from Lord Howe Island, Old Settlement Bay, Australia - Cyphastrea 1 metagenome | ecosystem: Host-associated > Invertebrates > Cnidaria > Coral ... | reverse complement strand
TTGGAAGGTCACATCGTTGGAGATCAAAATCAGATCACGGCCCTGGGGATACTCCGGGGTCTTCATGCTCATCTTCCAGGCCAACATGCCAATGTCATTGCTGCCCTCCGGGCGCTCCGTCCTCAGGTGTCAGACCGGAGGGGTATACTGGAAACATCTGGAAACCATGGCCCATTTATAGATGATTTACCATGATTTACCTCTAGAAATTGCTGATTTTATGCTGCATAGCTATGTTCAATTTCCAGAGGCTAAATCATGAAGGTATTTCATGAAAACTTGCCTCACCTCAGCCTTGTGAGCATTACTGGAGGGAATATCAGCCTTTAATGCCATTGTGATCAGTTCCAAATATGTTTGCGAAAAATCCACGCTCAAACCACACACGTTTCTTCCCTGAAGCAATTCCAAGCCTGCCAATCTCAACATTGTGTGCTTTCAGCTTCAAAGCATCTGTAATCTATACTTTGTCTACAAATCTACACCATCTTATACTGCTCCTCCCAACATCACAGGTTTCTTGTTGTTTTTGTGACTGTCTGGCTCAACCGAGCATCTCAACGAGTTCCATCTTGTTCCAATCCATTACCAGCTCCACAGCCTTCATGATGTCCTTGGGCATTCCCTCCGCTGCGGCCGCGCGACCTGGCGATGGGCTGCGCTTGCGGCTGCCCGTGGACTTGGCGGCAGGCACATCGCTGACGCTGCTGGCGTTGATCCATTTCATGGTCAATGCCAAGTGCAGCATACCTGGCAGCCGCAAGGAGAAACAGCTAGTTAGTTGACGCTGACAATCTTTAGGATCTATAGGCATAATCTTGGCTTGCCTGAAAGAACCTGGGTCTTTCAAACACATCATGACCATCCTTTCAGTCATCAATCATCACATCATGACCATCATTTCAATTATCAGTGATCCCTAATGAATACACTGAACATGATTTCGGGTTTGGACATTTGTTTTGGATTCTGAAAAAAAATATAGTGCTTGTTGGTTGGGTACACCTATATTATATTAATTGGATTAGCATTTGCTATCATTTGCCAATATTGTCCTTATGAAAAATCACAATTTCCCATATTTTCACTACAACAAATCCCACTTGATTTCCCATTAAAAATCCCCGGTTAGGTCCACCAACAACCCACACATTATGGCTATTTCCTGGCGGCCGCGCCTGGCAGGTCATAGGCATAGCTCGAGCCGGCCCGACGGGCGGCCACACGCTTCGCCTGATACTGACCTCACAGCCGTTTACCCATGGAATCCCCGCAGTGTTCACCCATGTCTATGGATTCATCATGAATCATCATGAATCATCATGAATCATCATAAATCATCATCATCATCATCATCATCATCATCCTCATCCTCATCCTCATCCTCATCCTTATCCATTATTGGGGGATGGACTGGATGGACATGGATGCACCGATAAACATAAACCATCAACCGCATTTCAGAACCACCAACCAGTAACAGTAGCAGTGCCGTCATGATCCGCATGAGTCACCAGCTATGGTGGAGATATGGCTGCCTACACATGGGAATTTTCAGCAGCAAAAGGTACGGACATTGCATGTCACAAGGGGCTAACCATGACTAGAATGTCATGGATACTATAAAATGATTTGTAAAGTGTACAGGTATGTCAGAATAAAGGATGAAACATGATGAAACCACGGAAGGGCAGAGTTGGGTTACTGAGCTTCAGATTTTACTCGTTGTCCTCTCCGGAAACTGGCAGCAATCTATGGCGCCACTTCTCTACAAACATCCACTGTGACCTGGCTGATGCTGAAACCACCACCACGAACGAGCCACTCAACTGCACATGGTCGACCACATGCGGATGATCCGTGACACTCTGCGCCCCATCGGCCGCTTCCCATCGCAAGGGGTAGCCTGTCACCGGGTCAGGAATCTCACGCAGCAGCTTGGGCTTCAGGAATCCGCCGTGCAAAGAGGACAAGGACATGCGCAAGATCTCAAAGCCACTGCTGCTGCGCTGATGGACTTTCACCTGCGAGATGCAGTGGTGCGAAAATCGAAAGCTAAGTCAAAGGACAAACAATACATCGGATGGATGATGTGCCACTATCAGGATCCATGCATTGTGAAAACAGATTCTCCATGAGTAGCCCTGGCTCAATAATTTTGTCACCCCACCTAAAACCATCGAAAACTCAGCCAAAAAACGCAACTATATACAGCTCCCAAACAATCATTGGGACCATCAAACAATCATCCACAAACCAAAACGTACCCATGTTGTTCTTATCCAAATAAATCTGGTCCCAGTTTTCCCCTACATAATCAGATAATTACGTATCATGTTTTGCATGGTATATATATATTGCACGTATCTTGTCACCACAACTTGCGTCCATCACATCTTATATTATATCTCAAGCTCATGGGTTATGTACTTAAGCCAGGACATCCCAACCCCTGGCTTTTGCTTGTGGATTAGTACTACTATTTTAGTGTATGGTTGGCAAAATGAGTCACACATGACTTTCTGGCATTAATATTCGGATGATATCATATTCAGCAAAGTACAGTAGAAATATATAGATTGGTTTAAGGGAAAAAAAGGACCCCCCCATGAAAATCATGGAACAAATCCATGTTTTCCTCAGTTTCCTCTAAATATTCCCAACAAAACGAATCCAATAAAAATCCATCGAAATCCATCAAATGATGGAACATCAGAAACATCATATATCATTTTAACCTACAGTGGATGGTTGCCAAATCCTGCACCAGGATAACTATTGGTAAATCATGGGACTCGAAGGGTTTTTGTTTCCATCTACCCTCTGGTAAACTAACATAGCTATGGAAAATCACCATTCTTAATGGGAAAATCCACTATTAATGGCCATTTTCAATAGCTACGTTAAATTACCAGAGGGTACCAGCTGCCTCGATCTGATCGATGCACAACTTGATCATCTCAGAGCTGCGATGCCCGGCATGGCTGCTGATGCTCTCGGTCAGCAGCTCTTCGATCTCCTGACGCATCGAGACTTTTCATGAGGAAAATACCCATAGGATCCATGGTGCTGGTATATTAATGCTAACATAAAGGGGATATATTGATGGGATCCATGTTACCATATATAGCATACATGGATCCTATGGGATATGATCGACATGGATCAACCATAGGCTGAAACATGGGATTTGGATGGACATCTTTGAAACTTTCAGTGGCCTGGCGTGTCATATCCAGCTCACTCAAGAAGTGGAGGAAGATGCGGCTGGTCACCTGGGAGGTAGAAGCCCTGGGCCCGTTCAACGTTTCTGGAAAACCCCCGGGAAAGCCGAAGCGGAAAATGATCTACTTTCATAGTGGGTAAAGTCGATATGTAAACATTGACCAGAGGATCTAATGGGATAAATCATGGGGTATGTAATCAACATTGCAATAAATTACTATACTATAATTAATCATTTATAATCAACAATAATATGGTCCATTTTTCTGATCTTGGATTTGTATTTTAATGCCTTAAATATAAATTAGTCCCCGTAGATTCCCCTAATATTTCTCGTCAACGAATCGCAAGTCCAAGTGACGCCTTGACCGAACTTGGCAACTCGAGGATCCAGCATGGCGTGCTCAACCTCGTCCAAAGCCACATCCAAACTGTCGGCAAGGCACTGGCTCAAGGAGTCCTTGCTGATTTTGGAGAGGTACAAGGCACGCATCAGCAATTCTGGAGCGGCAGACTTGCCACCCACCACAGGCTGTGTGGCCAAATAGATGTGAGACGTTGGTCGAACTTCCTTCAGGGTGTTTGTGAGTGCAAGAATAAGAATAGAAAATCAACAGGACTTTCAAAAAAAAACACACTAATTATATAAATACATAGATACAAACTATCGAATGCAACATAATGAAACTATAATCGACTACTATTTTTCAGCCATATTTTTCAGCTGCCTGTCCTTGTGAATGCGCTGCAATGTGCAGATGCGTTTCAATGCGCCCAACTCCAACATGCCGGCGAAGGAAGGCCACATGTCACGGCCCATCTCTTGCTCGGACCATTCCTTGCCGCACCAGAGCGCAATGGAAGCGGATGAGAATTGTGTCTCTCTATGGCTAAGAGATTTATACATAACAACAGGGACATTGAATCTTCTTTCACTATATACTGTAAGTATGTGTAAGTAATCATACTTTAAGAAATGCATTGTATATAAATCAAGATTACTCTACTAGGTTCAGCAAGGTTGGTAATGTGGGTTTTATAACCCCAACTACTTACCCAGCCCTGTCCACCGCTCACCGCTCCTCCTGCTCATCCAGCACAAACTTGACAAAGCGAGGGTGTCGAGGAGGCTGAGGCAGCACCAAAGAAATCTCTCCCACACCTGGCAAAACAGCACTGGGGTCGTTGATTTAAGGCCTCCAAGTTGTTGGATAACTGTTGGATCATGTTGGATATATGTTGGATATATACTGTAAATGTTGGACAGATCTTGGATATTTGTTTCTTGATTCCTGATACCCTCTGGTAATTTAACATAGCTATGGAAAATCACAATTTTTAATGGGAAAATCCACTATAGCTGGCCATTTTCAATAGCTATGTTAAATTACCAGAGGGTACAGAAAATGCCAGCATTGTCTCCAGACAAATCCCATGGGACAAAACAACCTGTGTCAGGTCTGCGCAGACGTTCCCACCTGCAGCTTTCAATAGCTCGGATTTCTTGGCAAAGATGTCCTGGACGGCTCAAAGCAATGCTTTTGATGGGGACAAATGGAATAGTAAGACCTCAAAAGCTAGGCTTGGATCAAGAGAACCATGAAAAGAAGTCAAAACATGCGTTGCATGCGAGATCCTTGTTTCATGTTGTTAATGCGTTTTGGCAAAAACTTTTGGATTCAAGCAAACCTGCACATGTCATGAATTTGGGTTATTCAAATATAAAGTGCCATCTAAATCATCTACACCAATTGCTGCAGACGTGCAGGGTGGCCCTCCTGACTCTGCTTGATGACCCTCTTCATCTCATCATCGGTGTTGTAGAACAAGGTTCGGTCAGTCACTGAAGGGAATGCATCCTTTCCCAGCACCACGTGAAGAAAGTTCAAGGGCACGGAAGTCTTGCCTCCCTGCAGAGTGACCTACAGTTGTTGTCCAACCATCAATTGGAATTACCCTCTGGTAATTTAACATAGCTATTGAAAATGGCCATTTATAGTGAGTTTTCCCATAAAAAATTGTGATTTTCCATAGTTATGTTAGTTTACCAGATGGTATTTCTTCCAAGTCTACTTGGGTAAGCCGACAATTCAGTGCTCCAGTGCTCTGTTTGTGGGGAACTGGTTCTGATCCCTTCTGGTTCACGCCGCTCACCGATGTCAGTAGGCACTGCCTGACTTTTCCATTGGTTTAGGATGGTTTAGGGTCATCAGTCACTGAACAATTCCCCAGTAATTTAAGCTACATAAAGCTACAAAATGGGCGTCTCTGAAAATGAGCATGCCTGCAATTTATGATTCTAAGAGGAAACATCTTGATCAACCAGCGGATTTTCGAGTTGTCACATCATTTTCAATTAAAATCCATATTACAAGGTGGTGCCCCATAGTTAGCTAAGTTTGTTTATAACTCCCATAACTATGGTTTATGGCAGATATAGCTATAGTTAATGGGGTTTATAAACCAACTTATAACTGGGGGGCACCATCCTGTATGGAGGTTTCCAAAGTCATGGGGGTACCCATTGAATCATCCATGTTATGTTCAGATTTTCCAAAAAATAAACCAACCATCTTATCACCTATGGACCCCCCCATCTTCAACGTTGCCCAGGCACCAACTGTGGCAAGAGCTCTTCCAATCCGCTCTCCAACTGCTGCACCTCTGGCAGGAGAGCCATCAATCCATGTCGCTGGTGCGTTTTCTCGCGAGACACCGGGAAGAACTGCGTCCACAGGGCAGACTTCTCCTGTCGAGTGACATGCAAATGGATGCCATCCCATGCCGAATCCATGACCATCATGGCCATCATGGCTATGTGAAGGACTGCACATATATGGATACATGACCATCCCCGAATGAAATGAATTTGAAATGGAATGCAGATTGAAAAACACTAAGGGATCATTCAAGACCTGAGGGTTTTCAAGCCACTAAAAGGTAAACCCCAAACGTACCCAAACACAGCACTTAACATGTCAACATGTAGTCCAGAAAGCATGGCAGTATGTCATAATCAGTCCTGGATGACCACGTCGGACAAACGGTTGGGAGCAGCCAGCCAGTGCAGGTAGGATTGGATGGCTCCCTTCTGCACCTTCGCGTCAGAATCGTACAAGGCATCCACCAACAGTTCCACCTTTCGCAGCGATTGACACGGCGCTGCTCGCGGGGCGCCAGACCCATCGTGATTTTTTAGACATCGGAGTCAACTTGTCGTTGAATCCAGAGCTATCGATGGGACGAAACCAAAATACAAAGGAGAATACATGAGAAGTGCTTCAACATCCCCATCTAATCCCCTTCTATTGGTTGGTGTATTTTTTGGGGACTCCGCCGTTGGAAAACAACAACAACAACAACAACATCACCATGTTGGTGAGCAAATCCAAGCAATTATGCGCGTACCTGTAACATGGTTGGTGATGAATCACCATATAGTCCCCCGTCAACTAAAAGTGCCATGTTTTGCCAAGAACTGCCACGGAATCAACTGGGCCCTGCCTCCAAATTTCCTTCCACGGCACCCGGCATCTCTGAATTGGAAGACCAAGCCTTCGCAGAGTGGAACACAAATCACCAAAGATGATGGAGACATGGAACAAGTGCTGGTAACAGGAATTGGGGGGTTCCTAAAATGGGGGGTCCCCACAAGTCATCAAAGTGGATGTTCCATTTTATCATTTTGAACCATCCATTTTATCAATGGCCATTTCAGGAACCTAAATTGGAGGTACCGACCATATATAAGGCCTATATAAGGCCTATGTAAGGGAATATCCCCAGAAAATATGGCCTTATATGGTACAGTACCTCCAATTTAGGATCCTGAAATTTCCATTGATTTTATGAGGCAACCACCATTTTGGGTAATATGGCCATGGGCCATGGGTCAGGCAGTCACTTCCCTGGTACCGGCTGGTGAACATCCTTAAATGCCTCGTGGATGACTCGATGACGACGTGGCATTCATCATGTTTCATCCACCCCCAAATCTACGAGATGGAAAAAAAAGAGCTTCCGATTTCCCATAGGATCCATGGTGCTGGTATACATGCTAACATTGGGGGTATATAATATTTTATATAGATGGTAAATGTTACCATATATAGCATACATGGATCCTATGGGAAATCAACCGCAGGAACATTCTTTTTTTCCCAGAAGATCTTCCCCAGGAAACCCCAATTTCGCCACCGCGAAATGTTTCACCGCACCTTGTCCTCCAACGCGCGCAGCTGGCTCTGGAGTCCGCCCAAACGCTGCGCGTAGGTCTCCTGCGGCAGCACGTCCAAGAGCCTGCGATGGGATTTGTTTCGGCCACCGACATTTTTTTTTGCTCGAGTTTAACCATTCAAAAACAGGGATGACAGTGGATTTAACCATCAATAAGTGGGATTTATTGGATTTAACCATCAAACAATAGGGATGACAGTGGATTTAAGAATCCAAACCACGATGGATGCATATGGGATTTAGGATTAGACCATCTAGATTCCCATCTGCTAGTTAATGTATAACTGTATAACGCAAAGATATCATGGGAGAAAGACACCTACAATCTGAATGTCTCGTGAGATGAAAAACATATTAATTCTTATTTAGTGGTTAACCGGGTCCGTGAGAACGTGTAACGATACGTCACCAGGTTTCGCTTTCCGACGCCGTGAAACCCATTGAAACTCCAGGATACCCGTGAGACTCAACGGTGGCATCTCGTGGCAAATCCCCATCTGAATCTGTCTCAATAGTCCCTTCCCCCAGTCTGGTTGGTGATGCGTTCATTTTTGGGGGCTCACGAGCGAATGGGGGATACTTATGGATATTTATGGATATTTATGGATATTTATGGATATTTGATATGGATATTTATATGGATATTTATGGATATTTATGGATATTTGATATGGATATTTGATATGGATATTTATGGATATTTATGGATATTTATGGATATTTATGGATATTTATGGATATTTGATATGGATATTTATATGGATATTTATGGATATTTATGGATATTTGATATTCATGCGCATTTCACCAATATACGTGACCAATGTATACAAAAATGTGGTGGCTCCAAAGCAGCGGCTTCCCAACATCTCATCCCATTCCCATTGGGCCAACTCCAAGCAGCTGTTGGGCGAGGTAGCGCACGTTGCCATAGTGCCCGGCCACTGCAGCGGTGCTGGGCAGCTGCGACATCTCCACGACCTTCTGATGAACGCCGCCATCCATCTCCTCCTCGCGCATGTCCGGCACGTACCTTGCAAGTGGGGAAGCCTGGGATCCCCCAAAAAAAATCCTAATTACTCTGGGGTTTTACTGTTGGGACTTGGATAATCTTGGATACTAGGGCGGTGGAGAGTATGATGGCAGTTTTGTCTCGTGGACTGCGTGAAAACTTCAGCACTTCACCCAGCGAAGCTAGTCCCATGTCAAGGCGCATGCAGGACATGCCAGATCCCTCCGCTGCCACCATCTCGCGCAGAATGGCCATCACGGTTTCGTTGCGGGAGGCCATCTTGTTGTGTGCTGCAATCATGAAGAGAACCTGCAGCTCCCACTCAGGTGGTTGGATTTTCTGCATTTCGGCACTGCATCATTGTCTGGTTGCTGGATTCAACCCCCTCTGAAAAATATTAGTCAGTTGTTCACCTTATTCCCAATATTATGGAAAAAATTGGCAAAATAGAAAGTGTTCCAAACCACCAACCAGCTGTGTATAATCCAGTGATGGAGATTGGAGATCAAGTTGAGTTACTTGGCTGAAGCGTTTTGAAAAACGTTCTGTCCATGGCCCCAATTCATCCAGTGGTTTGACAACAAACCCATCAACTCTCTCTGCGACAAAAGCCCAAATATCACAACTTGTTGTCTATGGATCATACATGATCATCCCAACAACTTTGTTAACTACTATGATTGTGGTATTATGTTGTACATATTTGGCATGATCATCCAACAAAAAATGGTATTACTATGTATTACTCTATCCCCCCCAAAAAAGATAGTCGCTTTGGGATTCATATCCAAAGAAAAGCCGGGCCTTCTCAAGGTCGTCCTTTCCCTGGCTGATGATCTCCAATAGCAGCTGGTCAAAGGGTTGCCTCAGAATCGCTGATGAACGAAACTTTTTGTTTTATGACTTGGAGATGACTAGAAAATCATGAGCACTCTCCCTGCAAGCTGAAAATTCTTGTTGTGCCATGTCCAAGCTGCATATCCGACAAATTAATCTCAGTATATCTCAGTTATATAGCTGACTTTTTGAACTATAATTGATTATACGAAGTCATTCCCTGGTCCCAGTGACTTCTTTTCGATGGAGCCGGCGAAGGGACGCTCGTTGGAGAGGTACTTCTCCAAGACTCCACGAACCGTCTCAGCCGCAGCTTGATGGTTGGCGAAGCCTTCGAACATCTTCCTGAGTGTTTCCAATGATGCTCATGTTTGTCCATGTTTGTCCATGTTTGTCCACTATGTATTCTAGAGAATTCGGAAAACCATTTGTTTCAACATTCAGCCTGGGGGTCCTTGGCTAACACAGTTGCCTCTGGACTTTTTTCCATTCCAAGAGTTCACACCACTTGCGCCACATCTCCCCCTACCCCACCCCACTCCCCATCCTCCCCATCCCCCGACCAAGGCTCTGCACCACTTCCGGCCCCTTGGCCTCGATGCAGAAGCCATCCAGCAACGCCAGCAGCTCCTGCAGCGGCTCCGCGGCGACCGCCTCGAGGTCCTCACCAAGGCTGAAGACGCCCTCGAAGGGCGAGATCTTCTTCACCTGCGCGAGCTGTGCAGGGCATGGCTTGGGAGATGGGTTGGGAGCTGTCCAGGTTTCACACGCTGAAAATGTTCGATGAATAGGCAGGATTTGAACACGAAATGAATGGGATTTTCATGGTTTTAGTGGGAAATACTCCATAAACTGGGGATTGTCCATTGCCATGTTTGATTACCAGGGGGCAGTTGGCTGAGTGTTATTTGAAATGCTCAAAACTGAAGGAGAAGTTCAGCTGAAGCCCTACTGGGAAGCAGTCCGAGAAACTCTGACAATCTACAAGCTACATACCATAAATGTACAAGGGTTTCTCCAAACATAGGTCGCACCAAAATCCAGTTCCTCTTCCTCCTCTTCCTCCTCCTCCTCATCATCATCATCATCATCATTTTCATTTTCATATTCGTCGTCATCATCGTCATCATCGTCATCATCGTCATCACCATCACCATATCACCATCACCATCACCATCACCATCATCATCATCATCATCCTCCTCCTCATCATCATCATCATCATCACCGTCATCATCGTCATCGTCGTCATCGTCATCGTCATCATCGTCATCGTCATCATCATCCAGATCACAGTTGTAATTTTGGTGGTATCACTATCGCCCATTTTCGGACAAATCCATATTCCAATTTGGTTTGGGAATTGAACATTGGTTTGATATGGTTGTTGATCAAAATTCCATAAAATCCGGCTTTCACATATTTCAAACTCCTTACGCTAGGACCTTTAGATCGACTACCATATAGCAGTCATATTCCCGTCGACTGATTGCCTGATCATCGGGACCCCTGAATCATCCAGCTTTCGGTGAATCCGGTGAATCAATGAAAATCCCGTCGACTTTGTGAATCGGTAAGCCCCCATACAAAAAATCACGCTACATGACAATGATTGGTTATTAGACCATATATTCATATATATATATATATATATATTCCACCAATTTTAAGTTCTTCATACTTTCTGAACATCCATCTTCAAGACTATGTGACTATGTGTTTCACCATATCTGGTTGGTGGATGTTGGTATACCTAACCCTCGGAAAAATCATGGACTTCGTCAGTTGGGATGCTGAACTTCCCAATATGGAAAGTCACAAAATTCCATGGTTCCAGTCAGTACCAAGCAGATATGATTATATAATGATTATATATTTATATATATATATATATTATATGTATTATATATTAGATGATTATATGATTAATTGCTACTATCAACATTAATATGGAGGTTAACCCAATCCATGGGGAATCCCCAGGAATCCCCCATTTTATAGGTGTCCATGCGGCACATCATCCCACCTTCGATGGATCCTTCAGCTCCAGCTTGGCCAAGAGCTCGCCCGCCGAGACG
>Ga0126342_10019801_pt1 | contig 11388 bp, 9 predicted proteins | sample Cyp1metagenome_FD_92528 | JGI IMG/M metagenome (GOLD analysis project Ga0126342, IMG submission 92528) | Coral microbial communities from Lord Howe Island, Old Settlement Bay, Australia - Cyphastrea 1 metagenome | ecosystem: Host-associated > Invertebrates > Cnidaria > Coral ... | reverse complement strand
GGTTGAGGTCCGGCAGGGAACACTGGGCGTGGATACTCGCGGTTGAGGTCCGGCAGGGAACACTGTGCGTCGAGGGTCGGGGTTGAGGTCAGGCAGGGTACACTGACGTGGATGGTCGTGGTTGAGGTCCGTCATGGCACACTGACATGGATCGCAGTGGAGCAAGAGGAGGAGGAGAGGAGGAGGTGGAGAGGAGGAGAGGAGGAGGAGGAGGAGGAGGACGAGGCAGGAGGCAGGAGGAGGCAACTGACATAAAATCTAACAACCCTCACCTGGCAGGTGGGGAATGAAAAACTGGAAACTTCAAAAATTGCCCAAGAATGTATCAAAACATGTATCAGGTAAGTATATGAGTGATATTCCAACTCATCCAATTCCATCCAACTAACCGCCGTTCAAAAAAAAAAATCACAGCCCCTAAATTTTGAAGAACGGTCCAAGTTTTATTAATGTGATTTCATCCCCCAGGAGTTGCAGGATCTGACTGATCTGACCCCCGATGGACTCCCAGAGGCAATTCATCCCTTATGCAGGCTATGCAAACTTGTTTTACAGTTCTCCTGAAGTGGATGGAATCTTCCCAGTTTCACTTTCTGAATGTTGATATAGTTCCAAATGATGATGACCGAAATCATTTTCATTCTCCATCCTTCCTGAAGAGAAACTTACTGAACAAACATCTAGGAACCATAGGAAAATTACACATTAAAAACAAAAAAACATATGGAAAACACACCTACCAATACCTCCAAACAGCAGCTCCTCCTTCTTCTCATTCTTTTTCTTATCCTTCTCCTTCGCGCGGATCAGGCGATACGACCGGGACCCGCTAGAAATGTCAGGGATTCTCCATGGAACAACATAGGGGATAACAGCAACTGCGAATCTCATGGCTTTGGACAATGAAGCAAAAAAAAATCAGCCCAAGCACGGGAACCCAACTGTCTTCTGACCATGTCGATGTTTGTCTCAAAATCCATGATCGACCCCCAGATCATGAACATATGGTCGAAAGGGGTCAAAAAATTGCCCAGACATGTATGAACATGTGGTACACAAGGTGAGACATCCTCACCCTGGTTTTGAAAACCCCACCTGGTCACCTCTGTGTAAAGATCCTCTTGTTTTCGTGTGATTGAATCCCTCATCTTCAACCATATCATCATGTTTCTAGCTATTTCTAGCCCATATTAATCATGCAATCCCTTATGTGTTCCATGTTTAAATCCGATAAAATCTGCGATAGGTCCGATAGGTTCATCATGTTTCTGGTGAAAATTCGGTGTTTTCATGGTTACATTCAAATGTCTCATGGTTAAATCGTGGTTAAGTTGCTTAAATGTTCGATTAAATACATACGTTCAAATACCACATGTTATATGTTTACATATGGGTTTGTCAGAAATCAGGGTACCCCTAAATTTGCTGATTGATCATCCGCTTTAATTCAAATGGCCATATTCTTGGAGGCAAAAGAAAACACATTTCAGACAAACCATGTGGTTAATTGAATAATATATTATACATATGTAATATATATATATAAATTATAAATGTCAATTTCATGTGATAACCATGCAAATCAACGATGTTTTTCAGTGACATTTCTGAAAACATCCAGCCGTTGTGAGCCGTTCATCCGCGGACTCGATCCGTTCGAACCGCGTCCTTCTCTTTGGCCCAGGCCAAGCGTCGCCCGAACTGGCCATGATTCTTCACCACCACCTGGATTTGAGGATGATTTAAGGATGATTTATGGAGGAATTATAGTGGATTTATATGGATTTATAGTGGATTTATGGTGAATTTTTGAAGGATTTATGGATGATTTATGGATGATTTAAGATGATTTAAGGATGATTTAATGGATGATTTAAGGATGATTGAATGGTGACTTAAAATCGTGGTGACTTTGGCCTCAATGGTGATTTCATGGGACTTAATATAGGACTTCATGGTTTTTTTAATGGGACTAAAGCATTAAGCCTGAGAAATTGTGATTTATATCATGGGACCTATTAATCACGATGGTTTGATGAGACTTATGTCTGACTGGGACCAAAATTCATGGGGATGGGATGCTGGGATCTGGAACACAACGCCCATCGATAGAAAAGTTGGACCCCTGGAACTTAGGGAAACACTGGGTCACTGGAAACACTTTTCTGGCAGCTTGGGACGAGGGGAGACATTCAAGGGATCGAGATTCCTTCTTGATGGGTACGGCGAGCCAAAATACCCACCTTTTTTGCCTCAAACAATTCCTTTTTTTGGCGATTGGTTGAGACCTGAGGTACCCCCAATTGTTTGGGGTCAGTCCTAGAGCATGTGTCTCGCCAATGGGGATACTACTGTAGCCCATGATTCAGTCAAAAAATATGTTACCTCACCATTTTTACTAGTAAATCAATCTAATATCAGTCCAGTAAGAATCTATAACCCAGGAATTGTAAGTGGGTAATAAACCATACTTGGTGCAGTTGAAAATTGTCTGCACCACCAGTGATTTTAGCCCACAAATAGTAGGTCAGATATACATCTGGCTGAGCCGCGGAAGGGACCAGTTCTTATTATATCCCCCGTTATTGACAAACACACCCCTATGGTTAGTGGTCCCAAGAAAATGTGTACACTGTAAACTAAACCATGGTATGGAAAGGCACAATGATTTTTCATGTCATGCAACCTGAAGATAGACTTTGGAAGTGTCCCGATCTAATTATTGTTGAGCCTGATACTATCCTTTAGATATTGGGGATCATTGATCATTCTAATCATTCTACAAGAAATGGAAACCCATTTATATGGGAAATCACCATGTTTAATGGGAAAATTCACTATTTCTATGGCCATTTTCAAGTTCGCAAACTGTTAGTCCGTTTACCAGGCCGGTTGCCACCTCCCTGGAGCAGGTCTGGGTGGTGAAGATGGTGCCAAAGTCCAGGAACTCCAATTCCTTCCGCGAAAAAACACGACGCAGGAAAGCCCCGTGTGAAGGACCGGGGTGACGATGGTCAATGGATTGGTTTAAGGGAAAATCTACAGGAAACCATGGTTTTTACCATCAAATATAGGGGTTTCCGGTTCCAATTTTCCCATCATCCAATTCTATGAGATGGAAGGTTGGATGCTTTTTTTTGGGTGAAAACATATGGATGTGGGTCAAAATGGAAGACCATTAATGGGACCACAGATGTGAATTAGTCTAGTGACTAGTATTAACCATCCATAATTTTGGGGTACCTAATTTTGACCCATACCCATATGGGAAAGATCAAGGAAGATATTGGAAGATATATTGGAAGACCACCAATCAAAAAAGGGAGATGGAAGTTTGGAACTTGATGGATACAGAATCAAGATCTCAAATGATCAAAAATTCCATCTGGGTCTATAAAAAAGGTGCTACGGCGTAGCCCATTCCATCTGCTCAGGGGTTGAATTCACCGTGGCCAAATGCACCACCCATGAGGCTTTTCTGCGGAAGTCTGGAAAAAAAAACACTGGTTGGTGGTTGACCTTCTGAAAAATATGAAAGTCAATTGGGATGATAACATGCCCAATATATGGAAAGTCATAACAAATGTTCCAAACCACCAACCAGAAACATGTTGCTTCATTGCTTCGTCTTTGTTTCAGTGTATTTAACTGCGGATGTTTAAGTAGACCGTCGTCTACATCGATGTAGCGAATCAACTACCCAGAATAGCCAGGCCGTATCTTCGGCCGTAAGTGAGTGAATCCGGGCAAGTTAGAATTCCAAACAAGCGGAATCTCAAGAGTCGTGTTCAACCCATTTTCCAATGCATGAACCAAATATTAGCATAGGGCTTATATCAAAAGCATCAGTTATGAGTGTTACAAGAAAAAACTAGACCATCAGGTTTTGACTAACATAGCCATGGAAGCCATGGCCCATAGAAATAGATGGCTTACCTATAAAAAAATGACCCATTTTCCATGGCAAACTGTTAGTCATAACCAGATGGTACCCCAAATCAAAGATGATTAGTCTAAATAATTAAACGTGAGCATTTAAAAAAAAAGATTGTAAATCATCATTTCGTGAGCAGCCGAGTTTTTCATCTCACATTAGCCATACATTGACGGGGTGCCATGCTTATCATGGATTCATCGCACAAGGATTCCCCAAATGCTATGGTTTCCCACTGATTTAGCCACCATAATATGTACTTAGTAGATGTAGATCAACAATGTATAATCATGTATATGCCAGAATGTGTGTATACGTGTATATATATACATTGTTTCCTATCATATTATTAACTAGATATACTAACCCCCAAAAAAGAAGATAGAAACAAATCATATAAGTCATCACTAAATTTACGATATTTTTTAAAATAGGAGGTTCCCACAGGATGGTGCCCCCCAGTTATAAGTCGGTTTATAAACCCCATTAACTATAGTTATATCTGCCATAAACCATAGTTATGGGAGTTATAAACCAACTTAGCTAACTATGGGGCACCACCTTGCATCATATAATGGGGGGTAGATCATCATAAATCCTCCATTTTTTCAACTTCGCCTCATCGCAGGTCACCGGTGTGTCGGTGGCCGTGGCACCACCCTTACATCTCACCTGGCGAGATGTACCGAGGGTGTTCGGGGGAGGATGAAATGATGGTAATTACCATCTGGTTTAATAGGAAAACCATAGAAAACCATAGGAAAATGGATGTTTTAATAGGAAAACCATAGGAAAACCATAGAAAACCAAGAAAATTGAGGTTTTAATAGGCAAACCATAGGAAAACCATAGGAAAATGGAGTTTTTAATAGGAAAACCATAGGAAAACCATAGGAAAATGAAGGTTTTAATAGGAAAACCATAGAAAACCATAGGAAAATGGAGGTTTTAATAGGAAAACCATAGGAAAACCATAGGAAAATGGAGGTTTTAATAGGAAAACCATAGAAAAACCATAGGAAAATGGAGGTTTTAATAGGAAAACCATAGGAAGACCATAGGAAAACCATAGGCAAACATAACCATCTGGTGTCTGATCAAAAAAGACATATAAAATCATATAATTGTGTTTACCCTCTGGTAATCGAACGTGGCAACGGACAGTTATGTGGACGGGACATTCATCTGTAAATGAAAGTGTTCCAAGGGGCGCGTTTGATGTGGCGTCAGCGGATCCCAACAACACCAGTACCAGTCAACATTCCCATCCCGATACAAGCATATACAACCAACACTTACCAACACTGTAAATAAGACCATGAGAAATCCAAAGTTTGAAAACGTTTAAGTATACATTTCAATACAATTTCCCATCCACAGGCCACAGGCTGTTGGCATTTCGTGCCATCCGTGCGTCCGCCTGCACCGTCAGATCGTCCCCTTCACTGACGATGAGATTCAAGGTGTCCTCAGGTCGATGTTCACTGCGAAGTGGACCACGAAGGGAAGGAGGTTTTGTTGGTGGAGGCTGGAACATAACAATCAAAGTTTAGTAAGAATATATCATGACATATATAAGATATTATAAGTGACATGGCAGTATCATGCAATATCAATGGTAAGATACTGTAAGTAACAAAAACCAAGATACTTCATTAATCTGCAGATGACATTACTCCAGAAAAAAATACCATCTGGTTATTTAACATAGCCATGGAAAATGGCCCATTTATAGATGGTTCACCTATTAAAAATGGTGATTTTGCATGGCTATGTTATTATAGTCATAACCAGATGGTAGCAGGATAATTCATCATGGATATCTCGTTCGAGGGACTCACAAAGAGTTCTTCGAACGGTGACGTCGTGGACTTGTCATCGCCATCATTCGAAAGCTCTATCGTCATGTTGTCACCACATCAGAGTCCTTTTTGAATCTATCAAAGGTCTGCATTCTTGGTGCAGATTCTCATATCTTTGTGGATTAAATTTATGATTACCCTCTGGTTATGACTAACATAGCCATGGAAAATCACCATGTTTAAGTTCGGTAAACCATCTATTTCTATGGGCCATCTATACCATGGCTATGTTAAATAACCAGAGGCTAAATATGATTAAACAGTATTAAATAGCCCGTCCCCATTCCATAAAATCTCTTCCAAAAAGTCCCATGAATTTACAGTACCAGCACCATTCCGTTTCTAATTTTAGATCCCATGATTTTTTCATCTTTATGAAAGTCCCATAGTCCATAACACTGCCAATCTGCCAGATACCCTGCAAAAAATGAAAAGTTCTTAGCTGGTGAACGTAGATAATCCCATTGATACCCAGCAAGACTAGTGATCGGATTAGTTTCTACATGTTTCTAGCCATCTAGTCGATTGACCTAGATAAAATCTCAGTACCCTCTGGTAAACGTTTACATAACTATGGAAAATCACCATTTCTAATGGGAAAATCCACTATAACTGGCCATGTTCAATAGCTATGTTATTCATTACCAGAGGGTAAACCTCCATTTTCCTATGGTTTTCCTATGGTTTTCCTATGGTTTTCCTATAAAATCTCAGGAAGTCTCCATTTCTTTTGTGGAACTCGTCCCATTTTCGTTGGTCAAATTGTGTCCCTGGGCTCCCCAGGCCACGGCTGTGCAGGTCTCATCCATCCGAACACTCAGGGCCAGTTGGAGTGTTTCCTCATAGGACTTTGGACACGGGGAGAATGGGTCGAATCATTATTATACATTAATATATATTAATGAATGCATAATGGATTAGAATTTAGATTATAACATATTATAATCATGTATAATCCATTAATATTGGTGTCCACGCTGGATTTTTACAGAGGCACAGAGCTCGGAAAGTCGCTGTCATTGGAACTTGAGCTACATGCATGAGGTGATCACTCTTAAAAATGTCCCATTGATCCTGCATGATCAGTCTGATATAATCTGATACCAAACAACTGATGTATCCTTGATCTTTGGTCGTTACCCTCTGGCAATTCAACAGTTTTGATATGGTATGAAATTGGCGATTGAATTTAGAGGATTTACCCGTTTTAAGACTGGTGATTTTCCATGGCAACCTGTTAACTACCAGAAGGTAGTCCATTTTACCACTGTGTCCTTTCACGAGCATGTCTGATAATTTGGGGAACCCCCGTTCCGTCTCCAAAACCAACCTTCCATCAGCAAAATATCACATGAAGTTGGTTGTAGTTATGTATCCCCATGAAATCCACATGAACTAACTGTTATACATCATATTACATGATATTCGATGCATCAATCTCCCATGATATTCCATGAAGTTTCATGAAATCCCATCAAAATCCCATCAAAATCCCATTAAAATCCATCAAAATCCATCAATTCACCATTAAATCACTGTAGTAAACTAACATAACCATGGAAAATCACCATTTTCAATGGGAAAACTCACTATAAATGGCCATTTTCAATAGCTTTTTGTATGTTTACCAGATGGTAATTCACCGGGAATTCACTATTCACCCATGAAATCCCCGACCATGGGCGCGCCTGCGGAGAGAGGTGGATGACCTTGGGGTGCACCGTCCAGAGCGACCTCGGCATTTCTAATTGGTCAATGGATTGGATTAAGGGAAAATTGGAACCGGAAAGCCCCATATTTCATGGGAAAATTTATGATTTCCTGTAAATTTTCCCTTAAACCAATCCATTTCTAATTGGTGGTATACCTACCCCCTGAAAAATATTACAGTAATTAATCAGATTGGATCATCATCCCAACTATTGGGGAAAATAATCCAAATGTTCCAAACCACCAACCAGCATTTAGAATATGATATAGTAAATCAACTATAAATGATCAGCGAATTATTCCTACTTCAGGTCAGTGATATGATGTGATATTATAGGTACAGTCATTGTTTTGGGTGTTGAGAAAGAATCTGCTTCTTGTGGGCTAAGCAAATACTCGAAGAAATACAGCCGAGAATCAGAAAGATTTTGTTTCTTGTTTGAGTGGGCTGGCAAGTGTTTGTTTTTGGGTGAAAAGCTATGCAAAAATGATTGAAAAATCAACTCCCATTTTTGGAGTCGGAAAACGACTCGCAGAATAGGGATCCTTGCGGTTGCAATTATGAAAGTAATTGAGACGAAGAGTTTGCTTCCATTTTGGGAGTCAAAAAAATGACTCCCAAAATGGGAGTTATGTTTGCAACCCTTTTTGAAAGATTTACTGGAAGCTTCAAGAGCGCAATTGCGCTTCGCTTCGTGTAATTCATGATGCGTAGCCCCATGAAGGGGCGGAGATCCTGCACTGACTTTCTCAAAGTTTCGGCTCCCATGTTGGGATTGCTGCAGCCGATTTCCTGGAGCGCGCATGTGGAATTTGTGTGTTTGATTGGTTCTACATGCTGGAAGGCTCCAGGTACCATGCTAGCTTTTGTGGTTTTTGCTTGCCGTGGAATTCTTTTCTCATGTCAAGTCTGACGTGGAGGGCCGGTGGCGCCAAGTCGAGGATTCTTTGAAGAGCGGAAAGCCTCGGTTCTGCCCATGACGAAACGCTGTAAATTACAGCGTTTCATGGTGTGTTTCACTGCCGGTTTCATTGCGTGCTTCACTGTGTTTCCCACTGCGTTACAGTGTTTCGTTGGGATTCGAAGGCGATAACCGTGGATGTAGCTGATTCCTTGCATGCGTTCTGACACTCCATGGTGACAAGTAGTCTGGGACTTTCTGCTGCAATTTTGTAGCGTTTACGCGCAGGGGCACCCCCTTCCCTGCAGCAATGTTGGACAAAAGACATCTTGATGGAATCTTGGTTCTTGTATCGCCCCGCAGCAACATTGCAAGGTGGGGGCAGGGGGGTTCTGCCGAATCGTTCGTATTTTTTGATCGACGAGAAAGAAATGCTCCAAAAATGGGAGTTGAAATGAGCCACAGAACCGAGACCGCTGTAAAATGGGCCTCCCCAGTAAATCAACTATAAATGATCAGCGAATTATTCCTACTTCAGGTCAGTGATATGATGTGATATGTGGATCTGAGATGCTGATTCATTCTAATTTACGAAGATGGATGTCTCTATTTTTCTGAAACGGATGAAGTTGAAATGGATTTTTCGCTCTGAAGTCTTGAATAAGATGTGAACTAATGATGAGTTTTTTTTGATGAGCGGAAAATGATGAGCTTTATCTACAAAAATCAGGGATGTTTTTTTGGGGGTATCCCACAGAGATGTTTTTCCAAAAGGGGATTGATAAATCGTTTTCTGAAAATCGAGATGAACGTGCAGCAACAGCTGGAAAGATCTATATGTTTGATTACCTTAGATTCTATGACTCACCCAACCAATACATATTGTTTTATGATATGTTTTATGATATGTTGGAAAATTGACAACAACGAGGTTTTTTGTAATCTGGATAGATTTTTCAATATGTCACTGACCTGATTTTTTTGTCCAATTGGGGATGATTTTATCCGGCATCCTGGTTCCATGATGAACCAGGCTCCGGGAAGCCAGGCTTCGCTCACGTTTTTATTTATCACCCAATTTGCCCAGGTTAATTTATATATGAATCACAAAAAAGGATGGTTGGATGGTTTCATTCCTCATTGTTGGCTAAGGCCTCAAATTGCTGCTTCTTGTGAACCGGCTGAGAATCGGGTAGCTGGCCGATCCTTTTCGGTTGCATTATGGTATAATTCACCAACCTAAATTTAGGTTATTCTTAGGGCTAGCTGCTCATACTTACTAACCATCATCCGTGGTGGTGAAATGATGTTAGATCCATGTCACATCAGGCTAAAACGCGTGTTTCCCAACTATTTAGCAACACTTTGCTAGGTCACCATCCCCATTTTATTCATCAATCCAGCAAAACAACATGATTAAGTATATCTTGAGCCATATATATACTGTATATATATATTATACACTGTATATCACTGTATAAATAAACATTAATGTTACCCATGTGCCATATCTCAACTTAATAGATAACTTAATCACATCTTGGCAACAGCGTTTTTGAGCCCATCCCAGCCCAGCCCCTTGCTGCTTCGGCACTTTCGCTCGTTCATGAAACCACGCACTGAAGCATCGATACACGAGAAATTCGTCAACCGCACGTGCCTGCAACCGACTGCACAGGTCTTCACCGAGCCAACTTCGGGGAATAGAATTCATCCCTCGGGCCCATATAAAACCAACAACGGCGATAAGACAGGCAGCCGTGAATATCGAAAAAAATTGTGTTAGATCCTCATTGAGTTGTCCAAAATGGATCAAAATGGTGGGTTTACTCCCATTTTGTGGCAACTTGTGGAATATAATTCTCTCTACCATTAGATTTTGAGTGTTTCCCCATGGTGTTCGCGTAAAATGCTGCATCTAAACCGATCAGTTGCTACGTTTCACAAACCAACCACCAAAAGGGAGGAGGACACCAGCCATGTTGCATCCGATTATCTTAGTAGGAACTGCTTTGAACCACCAACGTTTGATGTTGGCTTAACATCTATAGTAGTCAAACATGACCCGCTAACCATGAGAAAATCCGCATTTTTGCCAGGGAAATCGTGGATCAATGAACATCTCTATAGATTCTATAGTGAAATCTCCCATTTCGGGATACCATAGAGGATATCCTCTGGTGATCAAACATAGCTATCGAAAATTGCACATGAAAGTAGATGAGTTACGGCTTTAAATAGCATGCTGGTTTTCCACAACTCTGTAAACGATTGCTGCTAGTCTAATTTTACCCTATCCACTGAAGTTGGGTTTCTCTGAACATTTACCCTCTGGTAATTTAACATAGCTATGGAAAATCACCATGTTTAATGGGAAAATCCACTATTTCTATGGCCATTTTCAATAGCTACGTTAAATTACCAGAGGGTAGTTGGATCCATTTCATTTCATTCTATCTGAATTCCATCAATTTGGTTCTGTAACAACCTCCAAGAAACTTCAACTTTCGGGTTTCTCTGAACAGGTCCCCCAGGTTTTCCAGGTCCCCCCCGGGTCCCCCGGGTCGCCGGACTTCGTTACGGGCTCCAGGCATTTCACGTTGCCAAAGTCCAGGCTTGGCCTCTGGAGGAATAGTTTTGGCCTGTGGTTAACCAACCTTTGCGATGGGGAAAAAAAAATTAGAGCAAAATCATTATTAATCAACTATAAATCTGGTTGGTGGCTTCAACCCCGCTGAAAAATATTAGTCAGTTGGGATGATATGGACTGGTTGGTGGTTTTTGTTCGCGACAGGTTCACCCGGGTAATATTATCGGGGGTACTAGCACTGACAGTCCTGACACGTCTGCGGCCAGGAAAGCCAGGTACTAGTCCACACCTCAAACTCCTTGCGTTAGACACACAAAGTCCTCCACGGTCAGACAAGTGGTCCTGCGCTTTTAACTCTCTTTCCAAAGTCCTTCACGTTGGATTCACCGG
>Ga0126342_10019800_pt1 | contig 11389 bp, 13 predicted proteins | sample Cyp1metagenome_FD_92528 | JGI IMG/M metagenome (GOLD analysis project Ga0126342, IMG submission 92528) | Coral microbial communities from Lord Howe Island, Old Settlement Bay, Australia - Cyphastrea 1 metagenome | ecosystem: Host-associated > Invertebrates > Cnidaria > Coral ... | reverse complement strand
GTAATGTATGTAATGTATGTAATGTATGTAATGTATGTAATGTATGTAATGCATGTAATGCATGTAATGCATGTAATGCATGTAATGTATGTAATGTATGTAATGTATGTAATGTATGTAATGGATGTAATGGATGTAATGCATGTAATGCATGTAATGTATGTAATGTATGTAATGTATGTAATGGATGTAATGTATGTAATGGATGTAATGCATGTAATGCATGTAATGTATGTAATGTATGTAATGTATGTAAAGTATGTAATGTATGTAATGTATGTAATGTATGTAATGTATGTAATGTATGTAATGTATGAAATGTATGTAATTTATGTAATTTATGTAATGTATGCGATGTGATGCGATGCGATGCAATTCCATGCGATATGCGAAGCTGGTTGAGATCGGATGTGATGTTCATATAGATATGGGGAACGGGGTGAAAGTTGATGGTCAAGTGGAATGTTCTGAACAAGCTAGTGTTACAACATGTTTGCCATTTTAGCTGTTTTTTTTCATGGAAGTTGGTTGCAGGATGTTTGTTTCTATTCGACTGCTGTATTTGACCTATGTCCTCTAGGGTTCCTGTGGTTTTTGAGCCTGAAGCGTCTCACTATTTGAAAAAAATAGGTGTCCATCATAGAAACACAACACACAAAAAAAATCAAATCACCACATCTTGAAGTTTTCCTAGTCTCTCAAATAACAAATCACTACTCCCCGCACCGTTTCCGCCGCCGGTAGGTCCAGATGCCTCCGCAGCCACCGTTGATCCACACAGTGCACATGATGACGCCCCCGAGGACCTACCACTGTGCCAGCGACATTGGTAGCCAGCCAGATCCAGGTGGGGTCCGATGTGAAATGTGGATTGTTTTCATAAGAATGATCCAGAAGGTTGGAAGATTCAGGAACCGAAGTCTGGAAACTCCATTCCCCATGATAGGCACTATGATCCACCATATCATTGCGGAGACTGAATGGTTCGTCATAGATTGAACATGATTGAACTGCTTGTGATATGTTGCCTAGACTTCCCTGAACTTTGGGCCCAGCTTGTATTCAGTTCCCCAAAACACCCACAAAGCACAGATTGCTCCAGATTGGTCCAACCGGCACGTGCGCTGGTGCTGCTACAAATACAAAGAGTGGTGCCCACACACAGTCGTGGACAAGGAGAGGGGGGTCCATACCACGTTTCGGACGGGACGGTCAAGGCTGTCAAAGATTTCGCTACCCCAATTCCAATGGATCAACAACACGCTTATGCATAGGTATATATAGTTATATATATATGTATAGTTATAGATAGATATACATATTATATATTATATATTATATATATATGTATATACATATCGTGAAATTGCCAATTTGGGGGCATATACAATGGTTGGACAGGCCTAGACCCATAGGTTTTGTGTTGCTGGAGATCCCTCACAATTCCAAAGGGATAAAGATGCCAAACATATGCCAATTTCAAACAAACGCTTTCAACTCCAACTCCCATGTGTTTTTTTGTGGTCATTTTTTAAAACATCAACAAGTGGTTCCAAGTCATACGCCCTTACCTTCTTGTTTCTTCAATCATTTTTACAGTCCTAAGTTCTTTCCCAGAATTGGTCGAAGGAACAATTTATAGGAAATCCCATATTTAGGTGTAAAAAAAACGTTAAACTCTGGGTCTATAGGGCAAACTTTTGGATTTGCTTGTAGAAACCCTTTCAATGTTCAGTATATTCCTATATATCGAATCCATGGATGCTTGATAAAACACAATTTCTTCTTCATTAATTTCCCATTTTAGATGGAAAGTAATGTTAAGTCCCAATGTGTTTGTTGATACTTCCTTCCCCCCACATGGTAAATATCCCCAAATAACCCTATTGGATGGGAGCCCAGCCATAGGTTTTTGTTTCAAACCATCCATTTTGGTGGTATACTGTACATAGTCTCAACAGCTTATTAATCCATCCTTATACTTAGATAACCTGCTTATTATCCTTATAATTTCAAATATCTTCCAGTTTTTCCAACTGTTCAACCGAGTTGAGGGGTTGTTTTTTGGTTGATCTCAGCTTTTCTGTGGCCCTGCCAGGACTACTACCACACCGTGACGAAGGTGGCACGGGTTCGTGTGCCGGTGCCCGAGCCAATGCCTACGCATGCGCCCATCGTGCGCACCATCCACCGCACCTATCACGTGCCAAGTCCACCGAACTACGCCGCCCGGATGGATGGAGGGGGGATGGGGATGGGTTCAGTCATGCCATGAGGTACCAAAGGTACCAAGGGTGATGGAGATCCATGGCTAGTTTGATGTGAACAGGGCAGAGTTTGGATGGCGAGGGCTGGACAGGTTGAGTGAGTCATAACCCCGATATGGCCCCTTGATTGGGTGTCGCTCATTTCTATCCCGCCAAAAAGTCGCTTTGTTGCATATCAGATTGGCCATGGTTGAGGTTCATGAAGGCTGGAGGTTGATATGGATTGATGACGGTTGCTGTGCTTAGAAAGATATTGAGGTAAAATGGGGGTGAATTTGAAAATAGTATGGTATAATTTGATACAAGAATGACCCATTATGACCCATGTGTATATACATGTATACATACATAATTATATATATATATATATGTATGTATCAGATTATATCAGTATCAAGTGGCCCCAACCCTCCTGAAACTCACCAGTCAGCAAATCCAGTGGCCCATCCGGTTAGTGGCTTGATTTTTGCCGCTCCAGCGCTGTTTTTTCACTTCCAGCTGATAGATTTCAGCGGAAACCATGGAGGTTCCATGGGGGAAGCATTACCCTTTGGCCTTCTGGGAATTACCCATTTACTTTGAGGATTTTCCCATTTAAAGCTTTAATGATATGTAATTTAACTTCTATGATGGTTTGATGCTTTAAATGGGAAAATAATCACCAAACCATCATACCATGTTCATCCATTTTCCCATTTAAAAGCTCCCATTCCCATGATTTTCCCATGATTTTCCCATGATTTTCCCATGATTTTCCCATGATTTCTTGGATTTCCCAGTCCACTAAGCTTCCCAAGGTGCACGTGCACGTGCCGGGCCCCACTGTGGTGAAGCCGGTGGTGGTCCATGATCGCGTGCCGGTGCCATTCCATGAGCCGCCTAAGGTGCCTCAACCAAGAATGATGAGGGTTGTTACCCTCTGGTAATTTGGGTTGATGGAGTTTAATGGGATCTAATGGGATTTAATGGGATTTATGGTGGTTTAATGGGATCTAATGGGATTTACCCTCTGGTTATGACTGACAGTTTGCTATTGAAAATGGCCCAATTATAGTTGATTTACCCACTGTAAAATGGTGATTTTCCATACTTATTTTAGTTTACCAGAGCGTATAGGGGGAAACTATGGGAAAATGAACGCACAATTTTTTGGGCCCTGATTCTGATGGGAACATGGGGCGGACTTGTGGAATTGTGGATATTTGACATTGGTCAATGATAAGAAAGATGTCCAACAAATGTGGACCTTTCCTGTTCTGAGCAGTGTTCACATTGGTTGCAAATGCCCTGGATGGGCAATTCAACTGTTTGAAGATGCTTGGAAGGTGAGTCGAGGTTTCAGCGAACATGGCAAAGTGCAACTAGGATTGGTCCCTTTCAGTCTTCTTCGAGCTTCCGAAATGGCTAATCCATGCTAATCCTTCAAATTTGATTCCCAGTAATTATGGACTTTCTGCTGATTCTTGGGTGAAATTCACCCATTCTGTGGAATGGTCTCCACTACAAGTCCAACAGATTTTCGAGACCAGAAACCATCACTTATAATTTAGAAATATAGACCATGAATCATAAATGCTTAACCATCTAATTTGGTTAGAATTATAGACCAGAGTTTAAAAATTATAAATCAGAAACCTATCATAAATGTTTCATAAATATTCATAAATCACTTGCCATTTTTGCTTGTTAAATGACCCCAAACTTTGCCTTATCGGCGTGCCCCCCTCCACGAAAGGTGATCGATGTGAAGAAACCCTACCCGGTGCACGTGAAGGGCCCTGACCACTTCGTGCCCTGGTCTCGAGTCCCATCTGGGAAAAGAGAGGTACCACCAATGTACCACAACACATCGTTTATATATTACGTATATTATTCCCAGTAAGATCGTTTATATATACTTATATAATTTATATACGTAGTCCTGTTGTTTTGTTCTGCTCTTTTTATGAAACATAACCAGCCAACCAACAAAAGATTAAGATTCTGTGGGCTACCAAAGATTGACCATGAACAGGTGGGATAGCACTGCTAATCCCCTGTCCCCCTTTTTGTACATTAGATACACCCCCTAGAAACCATGGTGGATGTAGGGGATGAAGCCACATCTTTGGGACCATGGGGGGTGTTTAAGTTTGGGGGGATGGGAACAAATGATGGACCAGTGGATAGCAATGGATACCAACCATTCGTAACCTCGCCTCTAAATGGATCAAATGACCAATGGTAAATGCTGGCCAATGATGGTTTACATGATATTTCGTATACCAGTCAACACCCCAAACTCCTTTGACACACCGTGATTCTTGTGCAGTTGCAGCAGTTGTTGCTGATGTTATTGTACCTGTGGCTGTCAACGCTTCGTTTTGGGCTGGTGTCTAAGTGTGTGACACTCACATGAGTTCGAAACAAGTCCAGCGGTGAAACAATACCATCACCGACCACTAAAGTGCTGGCATGATCTTTGCATGTCGCAGTTTCGGGATGTTAAATGGGCAGTCCTCCATTGCACTTTATCCAAAATTCGCCAAGGTGTCCATGTTTGCAAAAAAAAAATAAAGTTGCGTAAACCCTTAGTAGGATAGGTTCAATTGGTTTTACTTCATGCTATGAAGAGGGGAATTTACTGTACTTGTACCCTCTGGTTATTTCACATAGCCATGGGAAATGGCCCATTTATAGATGGTTTACCTATTAGAAATGGTGATTTTCCATGGCTATGTTAAAAAACCAGATGGTACTTCCAAAGGTGTCTGTTTGAAAAGATCCCTCCGATTTTGATCGCAGCGTGTTTTCAGGTGAAGGTGCCCGTGCCTTCGCCACCACATGTGGTGACCCAGTATCACACCAAGTGGAACACTGTGATCGATCAGACCTACGACTGCCACAACGGCCTGGAGGATCATAACCCACTGAGTTGTGGGTTGCTGATGGAAGACCGAATGCCCATTTCGGAAATCCACAAGAGATGGGGCATGTAACCAATATATATATATATATATATGTATGTGTGTTATATTATATAATTATAAGAATAATAAGTATAATAAGAATAATAATGATAATAATAATAATAGTAATAATAATATATATATATAATAATAATAATTATTATTATTATTAATTATAATTATAATTATATATATATATGTGATTACATGTTTATATTCATCTATTTTATACTGGAGAAATGGTATCTATCTATATATATATACACATTGTTTTCCGGGCCCCAAATGAGCAATCCAAGAAGCAGAAGCAAGGCAATGGAGCTGATTCAGTCCATGTGGTGATGTACTCAACTGAAATGTGGATGGGGTGCATTCAGAAGTACCCTGAAAACTCAAAGGGAAGCCTAGAAAAAGAATATTTGAAAATGGCCATTTATAGTGGTTTTTCCCATTAAAACTGGTGATTTTCCATAGTTATGTTAGTTTACCAGAGGGTAAACCATCTATTTCGATTAGGGCATGTTTTTCTTGTATTGGAAATGACATGTTCAGGTTTCAAGTTCGAAAACACAGTGTGTTCCCAAGTTACGGGCTGTGCCTTGGACAGAAAAATCGGATATTACGGATATTACGGAGAGATAAGGATAGCCATACCACAGAAACATCCCAAGTCTAATATCCCATATATATATATACAATATATATATACACATATATACATATACACCATATATATATACATATACACAATGTATATATATATATATACATACACACACACAATGTATATATATATACATATACACACACAATGTATATATATATATACACATACACACAATGTATATATATATATACATACATATACACACACACAATGTATATATATATATATATATGTATGTATATATATACACCATATATATGCCATATATCCCATATATCCCATGGCCGGCAGGATTGGGGTCACCTTTGGTCGCACTCCAAGAAGAGCTGGTGCTGCGACCATCAGGACGTGGGCTGCGGCCATTGGGAGAAGGTGGTCCATGTGGTGCAGACCTATGACTGCCACGCGGGCTTCAAGAACCTTGGCGTTTTTCGATGGTTGGATGGTTTTGATGATTGGATGGTTGGATTTTTCGTTCCCGATGGGAAGAGTCTTCTACGAAATGTCATGGGCAGGTCCCTGTATCATGGCCATCTACGAATGGATTAAATTCCTCAGGTGATTTGTTGCGGGAAATCGCCCAACACATGAATGGAATCCCTCAGGAACTGGCCCCAAAAAACGGCCCCGAAGAACTCCAAGGAACTGGTTCCACGGATGGTCCGGCGCCAAGAAGGAGTGGTGCTGCGCTCACAAGTCCAGGGGCTGCCCAGGCGATTTCCATGGCCACTGGCAGCATCACATCAAGGTTCACGTGGAGCAACACGGTGTGGGACATGGAGGCGCCGGGGCTACAAGCTGTGGGTGGGGCTATGTGGGGCTACAAACTGCACAAGCTGCAACTTTTAAGGTCATGTTTTTCGTGGTAAATCGTCCGATTTGGGGTCAATCATGACTGAGACACTGACCTATCCGCAGGAGTTTGATATAGTTTATATAATCTTGTTTACTGTTTAATCAACGAATCAGAGATAAAGAGTCTGTGAGAGGCACTTTGTGGTTGACTCCGACAGGATGTGATACATTGCTAAAATCATCCTACGTCCACCTCGGTTTGGTAGCTTTGCGAAGGTTGTCATGGCGACATGTTTCCTATATTCAAAACGATGCTTTTTGTATGGGGTCTCGCAAGGTTTGATAGGTAACGATGGTTCAAGATGGTTCAAGATGGTTCAAGATGGTTCAAGATGGTTCAAGATGGTTCAAGATGGTTCAAGATGGTTCAAGATGGTTCAGGATGGTAGAACTTCTAAGATGGTTCGGGATGGTAGAACTTCTTTGGAAATTGCTTAGCATGTTTAAACACGCTTCAACACTCACCATGCTGCGTGAGGCTACGACTGCGAGGCTGGCGCCCACAACTGGATCCAGGGTTGGTCGGCCCACAAGAAGGACCGGCGGAGACCACTAAAATATACTGTATATAAATGTATATCATAGAATGTATTGCCATGTACTGTCTACACACTATACCCTATATACTATAGAATGTAATGTATTGCCGTGTACTGTCTGTGTGTGCTGTATATAATCACACATTTTGTGTACTGCGTAGTACGGGTAAAGATGTTATGTGCGGTCCGGGAGTCCGGCACCTGCCATCCAGGACTGGTGCTGCCACAAGGGCCACTCGCAGTACTGTGTGCAGTTCCACTGCCACGGAGCACACGTGACTGGGGCTGCCGACATCTGCCGAGGTTCCCAAGAAATATGGCGGACATGGCGGATTGCCATTTTAACATAACTTAACATATGGCAAACAGGGAAGATATGTTTCAAAATTCAAACCAATTGATTTCACAGACGAACCCATATCAAACATGAATGTTCTTGTGCAAAACTTCGAAACATGATCCCAATCTGTAGTTTCAAGTCACCTGAATGTCTGAGCCAGGCCAGACCCAGTACAAGTGTGGTTTGGGTCTAGGACCATCCGCCACTCCTGCCACAATCTGGAATGATAATTGCCCGCTGACGGGATTGCTTAGTTTCTAGACGTGAGTTGGCCACAGCAAATGTCACTCAGGCTCTTGCAGATACAGCAACAGCTCATGCTCCACCTAGGCTTTTCCCCAGAGTTTTCGTTCCGCAAAGTCTTGGACCCCTCTTTTTGACCATCCCATACCTTCCCAATCCCCATCCCTAGGGCAACGTGGCCAGCTGGTCCAGCGATCAGCGGGATTTCTGCTGCAAGACGTTCCAGCTGGGCTGCCCCCACACCACGCTGTCACCCCTGGGCTGCGATGCCCAGTGCGTCATCAAGGGCCAGGCGCGCACGTGCTCGGAGCGCATGGAGTGGACTCAGAAACACGTCTTCGGAGCGGAGAAAGAAAACGCCTGCAACCTGGCCTACAGCAAGGTGGGGATGTGGTGGGGATGGGATGGGCTAAAACTGGCTAAAACCTCTTGGAATTGGAAAATTGGAAAATGTGGGTCGGAAACAAACTTGTTTCAGTTTTTTGTTCTGTGCGAGAGTTTCAGAATGCGAAACACACAATGGCATGAATCTCCATCCAGTCATCATGTTCGGGGGGCATATACCAACTTATGGCTATAATCCGCATGGTTACAGCCACAGAAATCATATCCCAACCGCACCAAGCATCCACCAATAGCCATGTATCGCCATTTATAGCCATTAATTTTCTATATATATATATATACATATACGTATATATATATATGTCACATGTCTATATATAAATATATACACATATACATGATATTACCAGATTCATCCCCTTGATGCCCCAAGCTCCCATTGCTTACAGTCAAGACACCTGTGGTTTTGCCGGTCAGACCTGGCAGGTGCAGGTGGAATGCGATGTGTGCCGCGCATGCTCCATTGAGGCGGAGTTGTTTTTCTTGACGGGAGGTCATTGAAGGAAGATCCAGCAGTATATCCTATAATATATATATATATATATATAATATTGTATATATATACTGTATATATATATATATATGTATATATATATATATTGGTATTATTAGATTATCCAAGTATATATATATATACATATAGACTTATTTATTTATCACATATTGGTACGATCCATAATTAATATTCAAAAACGATATGATTGCGAAGAATGGATGATACCAATTCATGAACGTTTACCAACATATATCATCCATATTAAGCCACAATGGTACATGACTAGCGAAGGCTATGAGACTTGCACTAGCGGATGGTTAATCCCGAATGATCTTGGCGTGGATTATACTATGACCTAAATTGGTGTGGTGAAGCCAATAGTTTAAACACTCATGGGGATGAAATAGAATACCCAAGATTCATGAAAATCCTCAAGTTGTAAGATTGGGTATAGCTATCCCATTTATGACTGGGTGAGAACCCCAGCCTCCCAAAAGCCATCAAACAGCATACCCTCTGGTAGACACGGCAATGGAAAGTCCCCAGTCTTAAGCATAATTAGATCATTTGCAGCCGTTAGTCTGGGTGTGTAATGACACGAGTGGTCATGGCACAAAGCCCCATTTTCACAGGTCCATTTCCCAGCAAAACCTGCAGTTTTGCATAGGATTGCTATAAATGGGAACTAACCAGCAAGATTCCCAAAAAAGGAAGAGAAAAACACGGCAAAACATGGTAGGTTGGTCATGGTGTCCTATTTTTCCTTAAGCCAATCCATTGAAAGGTCAGATGTCACCATCCATTGGACTCGTTGGACCTGACCCAGGCCGCTGGCTGTGGCAAGCAGGGCAAGGGCCTTGAGCCTTTCGATTGCCATGCGGCGCTGGGCAACTTCTGTCGGGCATGGTCCCCGGCCAAGAAGGTCTGGTGCTGCAACAACAAGCAGAAGGGCTGCCAGTGCCTGGTCGTTTTCGCGTTGAAGACGTTGTCGCTGCGGGGATTTAAACATTACGGACAACTGGGGATTTTGCATGGGATATTTGGATATACTTGTTATAATCCGATTGTGAATGGTGCAAATGGAATAACCAAGAATTGGGTTCGTACAGATCAGGATGTTTATCCACTGAGTGGGATGATCGGCGTATAAAAGACCCCCGTTTTTTTTTGCGAGGTACCAAGCAGGTAGCCGTTGAAGTAGTTCAACCCATACATATACGTATATGTACACAGTATACACATCCATAAACAATATACACAGTATATTCACTTATATAATCATTTACATATATATATATATATATTTATATATGTACATGTTCAATCATATTCATACACACACTTATAATCACTTATTAATATTTATATATGTACATGTTCAATCATATACACATCTCTTTGTTCATAAATTTTCCATGGCTTCATCTACCTGTACCCCGCTTCGTTGTTTTTCCCATCTCCACCGGGCCATTCGCTCCGCCCCGAGGTCTCCGGACACGCCACCGGCCTGCGACGCAGGCGCCGGAAAGGTCTGGCACAAGGTGATGATCAGCGGCCACTGGTCCTGGGAGGCGGTGTCGGGTGGTGCCGTCTCGGTGGGCCATGCCTACAACTGCCAGGCACAACGGGGACGTGGGTTGATGGTGGGTGGGAAATGGTGGGAGTTTTGGTGAATGGAGGTGAATTCACGAGAATATGGGGTCTGGCATACAAGTAACAAAGATCATTGGAAAATCAGTTAATTTTGAGGTCTTAAGTGGGGATTTTTGGGGGGATGAATGCAATCCAGCAGGGAAAGACACCTTTTTTTTCCAAGCAGTCTCTCTGGTTTCCGGTGGCAGGAGGGCTTGTCCAAGTGGGAAGCCGGCTGGTCCGGAGACAAGAAGGGTTGGTGCTGCAGTCACCAGCAGATCGGTTGCCCCGGCTACAAGTATCATGGTGCCAACGCCCAGAAACACGTCGTGGTGACTTGGAAGTTGCTCCATAGCATCTCCATCGGTTTTTTGCTGATGTTCTCCTGGGAACCAAAAACGTGCTTTTTTTTCTACCATGGATATATGTGTTTTTGCTGAGCCCATGATTTTTCTATGATCAAGTTCAACCAGAACTATATGGCCCTACTATATGATAATTACCCTCTGGTAAACTAACATAACTATGGAAAATCACCATTTTTAATGGAAAAAACCACTATAAATGGCCATTTTCAATAGCTATTTTGACATAACCAGAGGGTATGATGTTATTTTTTTATTGCCCCGGCATCCAAGGTGACGCACAAGTTCGTGGGTGGATCCAGTGGATCCATGTCGGGACACAGCTGGTCATCGTCAAGCGGGCACAGCTGGTCAGGACACGTCCATCACGTCCATCATTACCACAGTCACGGTCACTAGATGTTCTCACCTGAAGGTGAGGAATGCTGAGGTGTTTTGGCTTCACTTGGAAAGGGATGATTTTCGTAGTTTGAAGTTAGATGCTGGTTGTTGGGTTCTCATTCTGATTGTTTTCCCGAATGCGTAGCAAGGGTTCCCGTTTCACTCTGGGGGTCTGGGGGTTGAGGGTGTGTTCGCTCGACGTTGCGTTCACGGTCGCAACCGTTCGCAACCGTCCGCAACCGTTCGCAACC
>Ga0126342_10019799_pt1 | contig 11389 bp, 12 predicted proteins | sample Cyp1metagenome_FD_92528 | JGI IMG/M metagenome (GOLD analysis project Ga0126342, IMG submission 92528) | Coral microbial communities from Lord Howe Island, Old Settlement Bay, Australia - Cyphastrea 1 metagenome | ecosystem: Host-associated > Invertebrates > Cnidaria > Coral ... | reverse complement strand
TCTTCTGATCTTTCTCTTCTCTGATCTTCTCTCTTCTAATCTTTCTCTTCTCTCTGCCTCTTCCCTGCTCTGCTTTTCATCTGTCCATATTGTCGGAAGTTTGACTTCTAAACTTCCTTCGATAAGGACTTGAAAGCCAAAAAAATGAAACCACCACAACTAGCAGCGCCAAGACATGGGTTACTATTGCCCCTGGGCCAATGTCAATCACCTGACGCTTCTACTCGATGCTTCTGCAAATGCTTGGCAATTTCACCAGCAATTTCTCTCTCTGATTTGTTCCGGCAGTCCAGGTACACAACACTTGGCTTAAAGACCATATCGACATATCCCTCAGCCAACTTCTTCTTGTCAAACCTGTGCTCCGGCCCACATGGTGGCTGTGGTGGGTAAGTGTCCTCCACCTTCAATGGCAGTACTGTCACTGAGCTCTTGTAGTCAAGCGCAAACTTAAGCTCTTCATGCGAAGAATATGCAGATGCTGTCATCTCTCCGTAATGTTTGGTGCACACAGCAAGCATGGTCCCCTTTTCTCTGCGTAGTCGCCCAAGATATTCTGTTGTCATATCGCCAAAGCTTTGTCCAGCATCCGCCGCAACCATGAGGACGTCGTAGTGGCGGTCACAGAGGATCTGGAAGACTCTCCGGAACAGCCTTGGTTTGGAACAGTGCTGTTGAATGCCGAAATTGGATACTTAAACCGGATTTCAAGGTGCAAAGAAGAAGAAGAAGAAGAAGACGAAGAATGGCATCTTAAAACTGGTTGGTGGTGTGAAGCCACTTGAAAGAATATTAATTAGTCAAATTTCAAAATCATCCCAAAAAGGATGGAAAATAACAAATACTTAAAACCACCACCAACTTCCAACCAGAACAAGATTTGAAACGTAACTTGAAGTCAACTATCCCCATGTCAAAATAAAAAAAAGCTGAACCATGGCGAAGTGTCGTTTCTACCGGGCCCCCATCAAATCGCGCAGAGAACATGGCCACTCTGGTTCCATGACCACTTGGGATTTCAGTTGCTGCTTCTACTGGGGCTGCTACTGGAGCCGGGTTGGGTTTGGTAGCCAAGGAAAGTAAGTTGAGCGCCTCGCTGGCTGCATCTTTCACTTTGCCCTTCCCGTGCTTCATAACAAGGGTCAGAGTCGAAATGCCATCCGCTTTCAAGATACTTTCTTTGGCCTCAGCATGGTTGGCCAGATTTCGGAGGGCCCTGGCAGCGAGCCATTTGGCATCATCGCTCCCATTGACCACCAAAGCCACCAGTGCTTCACATCCACCAGCTCGGTTAATGGCACCTCTGTTCTCATCTGAAATAGCTGCTCAATTTCCAAGTTGCTCAGCTGCTTTGGACTCTTGATCCTCCTTGCCACTTTCCAACGCTTGGATTTCGCCCCGGACCTGCTCGGCAGTGGGAACCTTGGTGGCATGCAAGGCTTTGAGTGCTTGATCACCACCAGCAGCAGTGATAGCCTCAGCGGTCTGAGCATTTCGACCCAAGATCTCCAAAACGCTTGCAGCAGTCCACTGCGCAGCTGGGATGCCATTTCTGACCGCAGCCACCAAGGGAGGAATCGCCCCAGCAGCGGCAATGATGGCGATGTTCTCGTCACGGTTGGCCACGTTACACAAGGCACTTGCGGCCCAGTACTGAGATTGAGCACTGCCATGGGTGAGCAATGCCACCAGGGGAGGCACACCCCCAGCAGCTGCTATGGATTCCGGACTCTTCACATTGCTTGCCGCCAGATTGGACAGAACACCTGCAGCTTTCTGCTTGGCATCATCCGTGGTATCTGCTTTCAGCACGCTGATCGCCTGAGAAATCTTCTCCTTGATTTCCTCTTCTGGAGGCACCTCAAAATGCTGAAGTTTGAGATGTCAACCAAGCCATCCAAGCCTATCAGAAGGTCTTTTTGACTTAAAAAAAAACATCAATCAATGCGATGAAAATCTTGGATTTGGACTTGGGATTTAGGGTATTTGTGGGTCATTTCATGTCATTTCTTCCAATTTGGCATCGATGATCCAGAAATATCCAGAAGATGATCCAATATGATCCATTTAGGTCACGCCTTGGGATCCACCGGATCCACCACCGGCAGGTGCTCCTTGGTTTTCTTGGCCTAGTTCCGCGCGTTGGCGCTGGCCGCGGCGTCTCGTTGCAAGCACAGGAGAGTGTCATGACCTCCTGGAGCGTGAATCGAAGATATCTGATGTTGCTACCAGGTGGTAAAATGTGGTAAAATGTGGTAAAATGTGGTAAACAGTTACATGGATATTGAAAATTACCATTTTTAATAGGATCTATGGAATTGTGCCTTTATGGAACTATTGTGTGTGGAAAGTATGGGGGAAGCGTCTATCAAAAGAGTGGGTGGTTAGATTGTAGACGAGCCATATGTGCGTGGAACGGTGGAGGGGAGACCTGTGGCTTTGGAAATGCTGATTTCAAGCCAAACATGTCAGGCACACCGTTTCCAATCCCACTGAAGACAATCATGCAGCCGACCGCCGACCAAGAATCGGAGGAACTTGAGATTGAAATTTGCATTTGACAAATGAAACTTGGCTCCCATGACAACTAGATCTAACAAAATCGAAGTACTTGCGCATACCACAACAGCTGTACCGGATCCTCTTCACGGAAACAGGATCTGGTGTTGTCAACCCTGGACAAGTCTCAAAATGTCTCAATTGAGGCTGCTTTGAGACATCTTACTTTGGCTGAAAAAGGTAGCTGATCTAAACCCCGCTGATCTAGACCCTAAAACGAGATCAGTGAATAAGTCTATTAATAGTTGTTTTTCCATATCCATGTTTGTGCTAGCGGGGGGGAAACCGTACCTTGTTTTGATGTTTTTTCTTAGCTCTCGTGCAGGCATCGTGTGCGTTTTCTATTTTGTATGGTAACTGCGAAGGGGTGTGACGGGGGTGGTTTTGGGTGGTTTTGGGGGGGTGGGTGGGGCATGTCACCGTTCGTACAGGCGTTTTACATTTGACTTTTCTTCATTGCATGATATACGGACTCTTTGCAACGCTTTGTTGTTCTTTGCTATGCATTGACTTTTCTTCATTGCATGAAATACAGACGCTTTGCTACGCTTTGCAACGCTCTGCTATGCTTTGCTACGCATTGACTTTTCTACGTTGTTACAAAGGGTTAGCGAAAAAGTTTGGTCTCAAGAAAATTCGAAGGGGACCACGCCCCATTTTGGAAGCACATACTGTGCTCAAAGCCACTGGCAAACAGTTGCACAAGGACATGATGCGGCCGAATCCACTTATGTGAAGGACCAATCAAGAACATCAAAACATGAGGTTTTTTGCGACGTCAAAGATGAATTATACATAATTCCTTGCAACGATTCATGTTCATTTTCGTTGGCCCTCGCAGGACACGCGCAAACATGAGTCTCAACGTCCAATGCACGGCAATTGCAGTGCAGCCTCGCAGGACAAAATGATGATTTCCCCTAAAAACAGGGTACGAATACCCCCCTTGACGGATGTTTGTTTACCAGATGGTAGCAAAAAAGCATAACTCACCAGCTGTACAAAACCATCTCCGGGTCCTGCTGCTGCAATAGCTTGAACCCCTGAGGCATGCGACGACAAGTAGAACATCGCCCTGGCCGCAGCTTCCTTGCTGTCAATATTGCTGTTGCGGGCCATGGCAAGTAGCCCTGCTATGGCTTTGGAAGCTGAGATCATCACCTGGGGAGCTTCAAAACAAAACGAAACGGGTCTTATAAGGTGAAAGTTGCTGAACGAAGGAAACGTGTGGCCAAAACCAAGATCAAGAACCATCTTGGCATCTTGTATCAATCCAGCTTATTGGCCCAAAATGGTTTGCTTCAAACAAATCTCAAAACAAAAAATGTGGTTGTGTTTCCCTTTTTTTGTTTAAACAATTCTCAAAATAAAAAATGTTGGTGGATTTGTTGTTTAAAAAATCTTGTTGAACCAAAAAACCTATTTTTTCGGTGGCAGAGCCACCGTGTTCTGCTCGTCTTTGGCCAAGTTGGCCAAGGTCTCTGCCGCCTCCACAGCGGCTTCGCTGCCCAGCAAGGAGGCCAAAGCCTCGATACCACCACCACTGGCGATGGCCACCTAAGGTAGCAGATGAGCTTGAAATTCTCTCCCCATTCTGTATTGCTAGCTGGTTAGCTGGTTGGTGGTTTCAAACCGTTTGAAAAATATTCGTCAAATTTTGTTTATCATCCCAAAAAGTTTGGAAAATACAAAATGTTTAAAACCACCAATCAGATATTTTACAGATTACAGTATGTAATACAAAAATATCGTAAAACAGTGTAAAACTACAAAAAATGATAAAAATTGATTGTTTAAAAACTGATTATGTATGTTTCCCTCCTGCCCAATATTTAAACTTTTGAGTCTCCAAATGTTTCAATTTCCAAAAACACCGAGTTACTCTGCACTGCCAGCTGCCAAAGGAGACCACCTGCAGCTCGTGGGCTGCGTGTTTCTTGGCATCCACACTGCCCTGGTGGTGCAAGACCTCCAGGGCCTTGCGGATACGAAGCTCATCGGGCTCCGGTTCGGCCATCAGCTTCCAAGACGTTCACTGTGGGATGTTGAAGAATGGCATCTTGAGAATCTTGGTCCATTTTGGAGTTTGATCCATGTGTTAGGGCAAAAAAGAGACCTGTTGAAGAAGCTGTTGGGGATGTGAAAAATCACAGTGCGCGGTCATGGGCTTTCAGAAGGGCTTAGCTGCTCCAATTTCATCCAAATTCACGACTTTCTTTGCTTTTTATCTGCTAATTCCAATCATATTCCAATCCATTGAAGTGGATTTCGCATGATGTTCCGGAACTTTCATCAGTAAAAATCTGTAAAATATTGATGTCTTTGCATCTTGGAACAATCCATGCTGAGTCTGGTCTTAGTTGCATCTCCCGGTGCCCAACCTGTGCAAGACCATAACCCGCCAAGGCAATGTAGAGAATCCATGAGAATCCTGACAGCTGGGGCAACCGCACCAGGCATCAATGGCGAACAAAGCTGCCTACAAAATTCAAAATGGGTGGGGTTGTTGCAGGTGTCCCTAAAACTCAACTTGATGCGCTTCAGATTCAGCTTTGAGCATCCAAACTTGAAGGATTCAGTTATATAATGAAGCCACAACCCAAGTGCTGTGGACACTTCCATGTGTTGGCAACCAAAATGATGCTGCTTTGATGTACAATTCATAGCACGGAAATTCGCATGTGATCTCCCTGCAAAAAATCCCGTCCTCAGGGCCGCATTGGCGACATCTACGCCAGTAGGGCCGCTTGCTATGACGTAGGAGCTGGTACTGCAGCAAAAATTGAAAAATGTGGAGCGGAAGGGGAAAAACAATCCTTAAAGGATTTAGGGTAAAAAACTTGGCGCCTGACCCCAATTTTTCTTTTGAGATCTTTTGAGTAGAGTTCGTGGCAATCTTTTGAAAAGATCAGAGTCGAAATAGTTTCTGTTTGGAAACAAACATATCAAAAAAATCCCAGACTTTCGCCTGGATCCATGATAGATGCAAATCAAAAAAAACGACATTGGTTCAAAAGCATTCAAAAGCCACATCTAAATCTAGGTCATCAAAAAATCGCATCCAAATTTGTTCAAATTGCCATTGAATCAAAATACGTCTTTCATCTGGGTCACAGCCGCAAATACCCATTCCTTGAAGGCCCAGTATTCCAAGAAGAGCGCCGCGCAGGCAATCAGGATAGCATACGGCCACACGGGCATAAAGACAAATCCTGGGTTCAGAATGGATCGCTCAAAGGGAAGCCGGAACAAAAACCGGCTCCACATCTGGAAAAAAAAGCAAGTTACGTGATCTTTTCTTACTTTTTTTGAAAACTTTGAGGTTGGTTTAAACCGGTCAAAGGTTGTCAAAACATCGTGAAACATCACGACCAGTGTAAAATGTGCGGCAAGCTGGCCCATGACATGAACGTTGCTCACAGTGCCTTGAAAATGTGGTCAGGATCTGAATCTTGCGACCCCAATACATTGTCAATATTTCTGTCACATAAACCGATCGATTTTCCAAATGATCATATCATAATCACATCATAATCATAATTTGTTCATCCCCCGAAGTGCAAAAACTTAAACGACAAACAAGTGGCCCATCACGAAGGTCAAAATCACCTTGGCATTGGCGGGGCGAGTCCTTGGTACTTGATGTCACAGGAAGGCTGAAAGATGCTGAAAGAACCACTCTGGGGCTGTTTTTTGAGCAAAATGACATGTGTTTTCAACCGAATCCAAACAACTTTTGGAGATGTCTGGGATTGATGTGAGTTTGTTCCATGCTTACCACATCTATCCATCCTATGAACATCAAAGTATCGCAGCCAAAAACATATGCTACGTTTCGACGGTGAGGGTGTCCTATGCTGAACGTGACAATCCACCTCTGAAAATCCTCATGGATCTTCAAAGTCTGGCTTTTCCAAGCAGATTTGCGAAAAAGGAAAGTTGTAGGGTCAACATTTACCGCAGCCATAGTAATACCGCCAGTTCATCTCAGGAGCTGATCCATATCTGGAAGCTCGAAGAAGCTTTGAAACCTCAAAAACTCGGGTCTTTTCTTCGTGCGTTTAGATCGTCATAAAAGTTGAAAAAAAACTATAAAAACACTCATAATACGCCCTTTCAGAAAAGTATTCAGAGCACTTCCCATCTTCCAACACGGGAGTGGAAAGCCCACTGCCGCATCACTGCTTTCATGATAGATCTGAGAAGTATCCGTCATTTACTCAACAGCAACATGGTGCAACATGTCATATTGGGTTTTAACCAAAACAAGGAATGACCTGAAGGAGAAAAAAAAGGATGTTTCAAAGAAAATGAAGTTTCACCCACCTATAGGTGTTCAAAACCAGATTTGGAGTTTAAACCAAGTTCCAAGGTTCTCCCCAAAATTCCGCCCAAGCAGCTGGTTCTGGGTCAGACGGGTGGCTTTTGCAGATCCAAACGTTGGTCTCGCATGAAGTTCCTGGAGGAAAATGATGGGGTGAAAAATGACTTCGTGAAGCCAGGAATTTCACGAGTTTTGTCGGACCCAAAAGACCTAGAGGAACATCAAATTTTGGGCTTCGAAAAAGACCAGTCAAAATATTGAAAGATTATGAAAGAAAAAATGTTGGTGACTGGTTTTGGTGAAGCCTCAGGAAAAAACTCTGGAGCTGGGGTTCAGCTGGTCCCAGTTACTTGTCCCAACGAGTCCTGACCAGCAACTTGCAACTGAAGAGGATGTAAAGTGGAATGGTGATGCAACCAGGAACCTCAGCGCCATGAACTTTGGCAGTTGAAATCAGCGAAACTTGTACCAGAAGCGGGGCTCCCAATTGACCAACATGGCAATGACACAGTAGCAGGTCCTGGAAAGACACCCCTCAAAAGCACGAGGAAGGTGTCGCCCTCTTGTTGTTTGGTGCGCAACCCATCAAACACAAAAATGGATTAAGATAAAGTCAAATAATGCCAGAGGAAAGAACCTTCAAGCAGCATCATGTATCCATGGCCTGTGGAAAATGGTTTGGCATCGTCCGAAGCAATTCTGCTATTGAAATAGAAAACTCTTGAAACCCCAACAACAATGGGATTTTCCCACTCATGATTGACTAAGTTGGGTTGTGTTGGGTTAAACACCATGTTGAAACTCCAAAGGAACCAAGGCACCACCTGTTTGGGCCTTGCTATGCCAAGGCCCAAGTAGAACAAGGAGAGTTTGGCCAAGAGGGAGACATCTTGACCCGTCTTGGTCCTGAGCCACCACCAGTTTAACATCAACATGGTCAACCTGAGATGAAAAGAGTTGGTCACTTGGATGCTTCATATCTCAAAGGACGTCCCAGGCTCATGTGTTTTTGCTGCATCACTTGTCTCCTCGCAAAAAGGGGAGTCGAAAAAAATCAGAAATTCCTCATATATTTGTTATTGTATATTTACAGTACCAATGATGTATCCACCATGTTAAAAAAACTATGTTTCATTTCTGATGTTTCTAAAATCTATAGGCTATACATACCCCATTCACACCATGGCCATAACAACGATGCTCGGATGCGGATCATCACCACAAAGGCCACCGACAAACTTCCAGGCGTCGCCCAGCCGCGCGGCTAACCGCCTTGGAACATCATCTTATTTTGGGACCAGTTTAAATATGTTTAAATGGTTTTGTTTATATAGTATGGATGACTGTATACTGTATGGTCAATTGTTTATTGATTTTAGATGGTTTTTTTATATCCCAAGTCTAGAAATCCTGTCTTTAGAGAAAGATTTCTGGCTCAATGAGTTGGTCGACATCCTTGTTGCTGAAGTGATCGAAGATCCAGTTGATGGACATGACGATCAGGAGATATCAGGAGACATCCAGCCAAAGTCTGAAAAAAACACTCCCGACATGGCTATACAAACTACGGATCTTCACACATTTCACAGCCTGCGATGTTTGTTTGATAGTAAAGGCGGATCGAAAATCTTAGCAGTGTTGAATCCTATAGTTTTTGGTGGGACCAAGATACCAGGACCCATAGTTCTGGTGATGTTTCCTGAACAAATTTGTTTACCTTCTTCCCCTGGAAGCATGTCATAGTTCCCCATCTCTGCCATGCAACAGCGCTACGAAGGCATAAGTCTTCCCTCGCAACCAGAAGCGTGTCTGGTGAGAGGCCTCAGTTACCAACAGCTTGGTATAGCCTGGTATGAAAAATGCGTCAGCTGAAAGCCCAATGCTGGTTGGTCATTTTTTGTTTTCTCTTTCCGACATTGGCTTGCGATGTTGATCATTTTTGATCAGTGTGATCTATTTTATATTTGAAATCCACATTGGACTTCAGGTGAGACACATTGAAATGAACATCGGACAAAAAGAGTGGCCCCATTTTCGATCTGAGTCAACCGTCAAGTTAAGTTGCTACTTTGGGGCCCGCTATGTGTCCGCTGGATACTTTTGCAAGTAGTTGGCAATCTCAGCCGCAATTTCTCTCTCGGATTTGCCTTGACAATCAAGGTACACCACGCACGGCTTGAAAACACTGAGGATGTAGCTTTGAGCTAAAAAATCCTTGTCATACTTGTGCTGTGGACCACCTGCTGGCTCTGGTGGGTATGTCTCTTCGACTTTCAGTGGTAGGACTTTCACAAACTTCTCATAGTCCAATGCAAATTTCAGCTCCTTATGTGCCGAGTAGGCTGACTCGGTCATCTCACCGTAGTTCTTGGTGCAAACTGCTAACATGGTGCCCTCCTCTCTCTTCAGTCGCCCAAGATATTGGGTGGTCAAATCACCAAAACTCTCTCCAGCATCAGCAGCGACCATCAAGACGTCATATTGGTGGTCCCGAAGTATACTAAAGACTTGGCGGAATTTCCTCAGACATGTTCGGAGTATTTCGGAGTTACTCAGGGACCCTACCTTTTTTTGTCAAAAAAATAGAGAGAGAACAGTTGAAAACCAAAATGAAACCCAAAAAACCCAAGGGTCTTTTCAATGGGTCCTCCATCAAACCTGGCCGAGAACATCGCCACTCTTGTTCTTGCACCAATTGGGATCGGAGTTGCGGCTGGTTCCGCTGCTGCCTTGGCTTTGGCATCAACCGAAGAGAGCAAGTTCAAAGCTTCACCGGCTGCTTCCTTTACCTTCCCCTTCCCATGCTTCGCAATGGGGGTCAGTATTGCAATGCCATCCGCTTTCAAGATATTCTTTTTGGCCTCAGCATGGTTGGCCAGATTTCGGAGGGCCCTGGCAGCGTGCCATTTGGCATCATCGCTGCCATTGACCACCAAAGCCACCAGCGCTTCACATCCACCAGCTCGGTTAATGGCACCTCTGTTCTCATCTGAAATGGCTGCCCAAGTTCCAAGCTGTTCTGCAGCTCTACATTGAACTGCTTTGCTGCCAGTCTCCAAGGCCTTCACTTCAGACTTCAGTTGCTTAAGGTTCATCTCACCAGATGTCTTTTGCTCAGCCTTTGGCTCTGCCTTTGGATCGTCAGGCAACAACTTCAAGGTGTCCATGGCGTTTCCTTCACCGCGCATCTCCTCTAGCGGTTGTCGGGCACCGCAGGCCACTATGGCCTTGGCTACCCGGGGGTTCATGGCCAACATGTGCAGAGCATAAGCAGCGTGATTTTCCATCAGGCTCTCGCCCAGCATGGCCACCAACAAAGGGACACCTTTGGCGGCCTCAATGGCCAGCTGGGTCGGGGCACCATGCAGCGCCAACTCTCCCAAAGCCATGGCAGCGGCCGCCTTCTGCTTTTCGCTGGAGTCGAGGTCCCTCAGCACTTGGACCTTCTTGCGGATCTGGTACAAGTCCTCCTCCGGACAACCTGCAGGCAATAACTTCAAAGCTCCAGAAGCCTGGACCCTCCCCTCCCTCACGTTGTCATCAGCCCATTCGGCTGCATTTTCTAACTTCTCCAGCGGTTCCCGGGCACCACACACGACCATGGCCGTAGCCACCCGGAGGTTGTTGAATGCCAACCAGCGCAAAGCAAAGGCTGCATTCAGCTTCGTCATATAATCGTGATAACCTCCTAGAAGATCTATCAGAGGCTCAAGGGCACCAGCAGCCTCAATAGCCTGCTGGGTTGGAGCACCATGCTGTGCCAAGTCTCCCAAAGCCATCGCAGCCTTCCCCTTGTTTCGGGTATTTGTTCTGCTTTCAAGCACTTGGACGTGCTTTCGGATCTGGTCCAAGTCCGTCTTTGGTGGTTCCGGAAAGTCTGCAGGCAACAACTTCAAAGCTTCCAGAGCATGATCCTTACCACCCTGATCATCCTGACAGTTGGCTAAGGCCTCCAATGCTTCCCGACCACCACAGGCTACAATGGCCATCCCCACTTTGTCATTGCCCTCGGCCAAGTAGCGCAACGCAAAGGCCGCCTTTGTCTTGGATTTGGGGCCACCCTCCAACAGGGCCACCAAAGGCATCAAACCACCCTCTTCCACGATGACGGACTGACAGGCTTCTCCTTTCCGGGCCTCGTTGGCCAAGGCGTGCGCGGCCGTCTCCTTCTCCTTGTCGTCAGCTTCGGGGTCCTCGAGTACTCGGATTTTCTGGATGATCTCATCCCTGGGCATGGCGAGCGTGGAGGGTGTGAGATGTGTTTTTTTCTGTTTGACGAAGCTTTTAAAGTTTTTTTCCCCACCTGCCAGGTGAGGGTTGTTAGATTTTATGTCAGTTGCCTCCTCGTCCTCCTCCTTCTCCTCCTTCTCCTCCTCCTCCTTCTCCTCCTCCTCCTCCTCCTGCCTCGTCCTCCTCTCCTCCTCCTCCTCGTCCTCCTCGTCGTCCTCGTCGTCCTCGTCGTCCTTGCTCAACTGCGACCCGCGATCCACAGTGTTCTCTGCCGGA
>Ga0126342_10019798_pt1 | contig 11390 bp, 11 predicted proteins | sample Cyp1metagenome_FD_92528 | JGI IMG/M metagenome (GOLD analysis project Ga0126342, IMG submission 92528) | Coral microbial communities from Lord Howe Island, Old Settlement Bay, Australia - Cyphastrea 1 metagenome | ecosystem: Host-associated > Invertebrates > Cnidaria > Coral ... | reverse complement strand
GTTTTCCTATCACGCTGATGCTTGAGCCAAAGTCATGGCCATAAGTTTTAAATGAATTCTCATGTACAACATGCTAGCCTATACATGGCAGGTGGTGACTGGAATAGGGTCTGTTTCCTGACAAAAATGCAACACTTCTCAGGAAATCAGCGCGCTGACCTCCTAACATCTCTGATGAACATGTCTTTTGCACTGCGCCTGCCACGCCCTGCACCTGCCACGCAAAACCACATCTGAACTTCAAAAGTGGTCCGAGCATGTAGTGCTTTTAACATTTTGACTTGGACAGTGCTTTGCGCCACAACAGCATACACTTTTACGACATCTCAAATTCCAAAAGTGGTCCGACGTTGGTGTGCTTTGTACCTTTTGACTTCGACGTGTGCTTCGCGCCACAACGGCGTTCACTTTTTCAACATCTCAAATTCCAAAAGTGGTCCGAACATGCGGTGTTTTGCACATTTGATTTCCAAATGTGCTTCGCGCCACAACGGCGTGCAACTTTTCATCTCTCATCTGGCCAAATGGCTCCGGACCCGCCGCTTTAGCGAGCCTACTCTTCGACCCTCCGGAGCCACAAATCATTGGAAAAACAGTGGTTCGCGACTTTCCTACCTTTTCGCGCACCTGCATCTTCTTTCTTCTGACTCTTTCTCTTCTCTGATTTTCTCTCTTCTGCTCTTCTCTTCTCTGACTCTTCCCACCTCTGCTGTTCCATCTGTCCATATTGTCGGAAGTTTGACTTCTAAATTTCCTTCGATAATCATACACGAAAGGAGCATTAGCATCATTGTTCCAGGTATACCAGGACTGCAAGCAAAGCCAGGCAACTCTTTCAGGGTCTGAATGATGTTTTCATGTATGTCGTACATTCTTCGCTCGAGTGCTTCCTTGAGCTTTGGGACCACAGCATCATCCGCCTCCAACTTGCACGCAGGTTACAATTGATACGATGCAGAATGGAAACATCAGCAATTATCATGCTATATCGGGTCCTTTGAGACGATTGAACGGACCGAACCAAAAAGATGGTGGTTCTCAAAAGTTTGAATCTCATACTTGGATCTTGATTGACGCCACTAAGCATGCTGTGGACTAGAGCAGCTTTTCAAGAATAACCGCAAACGAAGACATGATGCAACTGCAATTCAAACTCAACAAAATGTGGCTGCATAGTGTGTAAGTAACATATATATATATATATGAATGTGCATATGATGCATATGTGCATACACGTAATTACAGTATAAAATATATAAATTACTGTATTTATGGAATTATGGATGTCCGTGTTTATAACAGTATGTCTCATGATTCCTGCACCTCAGCGATAAAGTGTACCTGCTGGGAGCTGGAGAACTTGTAGTCCGAATGCCCTAGGTCTTCACCCCGTAGATGGATCCAAACCTAAGCAGTCCATGTAAGGATGCAAACAAAGTGACACATGATACTAAGCCATACTAAGCCAATGAGTTGCTAAATCCTGGCACAAGTTGGCACTTTTAAGTTTTTCCGCTGCCGCGTTTTATTCATTTAAAGCCTGTGTGAAAAAATTGAAGCAAATTACACCACGGGCTAGTAGGAAGTCACCCCGAGAATCCGCATAACCTCAAAGTTTACTGTATGTGACTAGCATACAGAATTCGCCTCTTTGCATTCCAATCCTGACAGGCAGCTGCACCACTTTCCTCCTGCAACTTCTTGATGCCATCACCGCGCGAGCCGACTAATCTGGCGATGATGCTATCTGGGTAGGTGGCAATGGTGCGGTCGTCCTTCTTGGATCTTTGTGACGACAAGACCCGCTCCGACTCCGACCAGCTGCCAAAGCCGGCCTAGCAAAAAGTGCAAATTGGGCGGTGAAGATGAACCACTTGAAAAACCAGTGAAACCCAAAACAAGGTCAACTTCGCCCCTCAAGTTGGTGCTGTGTCTCAGTCGACGGTGCTAGCTGTCAAGATCTGTCAAGATCTGTCAAGATCTGTCAAGATCTGTCAAGATCTGTCAAGATCTGTCAAGATTGTCAAAGCTTTGAAAAGGTTCATTTTACTTTCGAAATTTGTTTCTCTCCGCCTGGACAGCACGAGAGGCGGCAGCATGCTCTGTGAACTTCACGTAGCCACGACGAGGCCCCGAAGGCAGAACATAGATCTCCTCCGTGGAGCCAAAGGCGTTAAGACATGTGTCCATCAGATCTTCCTCTGGCAGCGGATCAGCGAAAATCTCGGTGTCTGTCGGTGCTGGTTCGACATCTGGTCGATTTGTCATCTTCAACTCATCAATGTGTATAATGTGAGTCCTCAGCACATCAGCCAAGCATGGTGCAATCAAAGCATGGGCATCAAAATCAGGAAAGAGGCTAAGACCAACGCTAGGCATCTAGCTTCAACGAACCAAATGATAAGAACGGAAAGTTGGCAAGGAAATACCTCTGGTAGATGTGAGGTTCCGGCAGCCATTCTGGCACCTACGCTTTGAAAGTTTGCGTTCTCTTGCCACTCTGCCGAAATTTCATATTGCCCAGGTACTTAGCTTTCTTTCCTCTACTGCGAGACCTTCTGCGGCTGCGGCTACGTGACCTCCGTCGCCGCTCTCGATCTTTGTCTCTGTCCTTCTCTTCTCGTCTTTTTCCTGGGTGGACAGTGACCAACAAACTCGACAGCAGCACAGTTTCCCGCCAGAAATGGATCATGGACATCTGATCATCATGCACATGGATATACGGAGCTCTTCAATTCAACATGCTGCTAGCACCCAGGTTTCGATCACGAGAATGCCCCACAAAAACTAAGGTAGCTATCACAGGCTATCAGTGAAGTCAAAGAGTCGTTCTTTTTCCAGGCGTGCTTTCTTCTCATCGCTGTCATCTTCTCCGTGGGAGAACTTACAGCGATCGCCCCGAGTACACCGATCCATTCGATAGTCTTGGCACATCTCGATGCCGTCAACTCTTCGGTCGGGGAACTCCTGGCGTGGCTTGACTTCGGGCTCCACGTTGTCGTCGATGTCGTGGGAGTTGCCATCCTCGTCTTCCTGAAGCTGTTCACGCCAAGGGCACTCATTAGAAAGGTAAAACTGGTAAAACTGTTGGGTTTTTGAACAGCTTCCATGGTATTGGCAGCATCTTCATGCGACTCAAGCTTTATGATTTGTTCACCACATATCAAAGTCGCAAGCAAAGTAGTTGCACATCTTCGGGCAACCAATGCAACCAAGTGACCAGAGTGATGTGCAAAGGCTTGCCTGCCACCTTCTGTCCTTGTAGTTCCTGGCAGTTGTCCAATGAGGATCTATAGGATCAGTGGATTGACCCCAAACAACTCTCTAGCATTTGCACTTTCAGCCCATTTTCTTGGATTTGCTTGCCAGGAACTCCAAAGCATTTGGATAGTTTACTCAAAAAAAAAATCATATATTGATTTAATATTGATGAATAAATAAGTGAATAAATCAACGGGCAAGCATATTATGTATGCTAACGATTCTAATTCTAACACGAAAAAACGTATATTGTATGCGGCAATATGTTATGAAAATATATGAAAATTATATAGATGGATAATCGGACTAGGAAAAGGGTGTAAAAATTGCCCGAACAAAAAATGAAACCAAACCCATACAAGAACCAAACCCACTGATGGTGTGAAATGGGTGTGCAACAGTGCGACCAGTATATCTTGCACTGATTTGGAACCTTATCAAGATGTTCAACAAATGACTCATGGGGCTCATGAGTCTCATTAATCATCTAATATAGCCACAATAGCAATTCCGCGTGTAAGAACTGGAAAAGGACGGAAGGAAGGATGGAAACAAAGCATCGTGGACTCACAGCGCACACCTTGGCGGCTTCTCTTGCTGTAGCGAAGTCACGCATGCGCACACGCGCCCCACCACGGTTGCCACCTTCATCTTCACCAGGACCTGGGACCATCTCAATACCTCGGAGGGAAAATGAGAAATGTCAGGCAATGTCAGGCAATGTCATTGGACCAGCCATGGAAGGTCACTGAAACTTTCTGACCCACTTAAAGCCCCATGATTTTCCATGCTGCTAAGGACGCTAAGGACGCTAAGGACCCTGCCAAGCAAAGAACTGGGTTTGACTGTACCGTGAAGTAACGCTCCAATATCCGAAGCTTGCCAACGTCTAGGGAAGTCCTTGATGAGAACAGAACCTGGTTTTCCGTCCGCTACGTTTTGAACTGGAGGATCACTCATCTCCATCGTCAACACAGACTCCAAAGCTTCCATGGCAGCTTTGGCCGCCTCCTCCTCTTCGAAGGCTCCAACTGCTTTGCGATGACCATCGATCAAAACTGGCGCCAAAGTGAGTGTCCCAAAGACTTCGAGCTCTTCTGTGAGTTGGATTGTGAGCTCTTCTGTGGTCTTGGATTCCCACTCTGCGGCGAAGTCAGTCAGCGACACATATTGGCCCTTGACCAACGGCAAAGCTGCAATCCCCCTTCGTTTCGGGCAATCCTTCATCAAATGACCTGCTATGCCACAAACATGGCATGCTCGTGACTCTTGCCCTTCTACCACTCGCCCTTCCGGGTGGGAGTACAGGCAATCGGGTCGCTTGCAAGCGACGCCTTGACGGCACAGGCCTTTGGTAGGATCATCATCCACCTCACGGCCTTGTGGGTGGACAAAGAAGCAGCCCTGCCTTTTGCATTTCCTTCCGAAGCGGCATATCGTGCTATTAGGATCTTCATCAATCCCTCGTCCACTGGGATGGGTGTCCGTGCACTGCGAGTTTTTGCAAGCACGGCCATACTTGCACTGGATTCCACTTGTGCCTTCCCAAGGGAACTGTTTACCTGTGGTATTCGCAGGTACAGCATCACCCCCCTTTGGAGCAGAATTAGCAGCAGGTGCCGGTTTGGCTGCCGGTGGAGACGTTGCTGGTGGAGACGTTGCTGGTTGGAGCACATTCAAAAGCCCTGGGTGCGGCATCAACAGCAGCTGCTGCGGTGCCATGGGTCCTGCCTTCCCAAGTCCTGGCATTGGGAGCAGCGGTGGTTTCACCATTCCATGCTGCAAAGGTGGCGGCGGCGGAACCGGGGGGGGCATCCCAGGTGCTCCCATAGGCATCGACATCGCTCTGCCACTTGAGGCGATGAGACATGCCTACCACACCCCACAATATTTGAACCCAGCTGCCGCAAAACTCAGCGTTAAGACATGAAGCACAAGGAAACCCGAACCTCACAACCCAGCACCCATGATGTTGTCACAAATTGTAGGTTCCCCATGACCCATGGTTCAACAATGAAGTGCCCATTTTTTTTGGATCCACATTTTCTTCCCGACCTAAAGCCAACAAACAACCTTCAGAGCATTCCTGTTAGCTGCTAGGTACCTGGGTTCCAAGTTTCGAACAATTACATCTGGCAAGCGGCACAACCTCAGTGGCAAGTCAAAACGTGACTTCAAATTGTCCATGCCTAACTTGAAATGAAAGGTGATGTAGTTCACCGAACAATAACAACAGCAACATGCCAGCAACTTTCATGTGCTGATGTTTTGTTCATGGATGCTCTAAAGAGGGAACTGGGGCCAAGCCACACCAAGACCTGCTTGCACTTGAATGCTGTTGAGCCATACCAGCAACTGAATATGTAGAAAATTGATGTGGTAAGAGCAATTCAACAAACCAAATGTTCACACTTCGCCTTGCGACATGCGGCAATGGATTCAACCCTTCAAAACAGCACATGATTTCACATCGTCAAATTTTTGCGAACTAACTATTTCATCGGCGATAATTATTGTTGTTTCGGATTTCGAGCGATAATTTTGCACAGGTGGATTATCCACGTTAATATGCCAATCTTGGTTCGTGGCATGAAGTTGCGTTGGACACGGGCCCATAGGCTAATCATGAGGCAAACGTTATTGAATTTTGCCTACGATGATCTGAGCCGGTCCCCCAATGGGCCGCCCAAAATTATGTATACAGGTCTCATTCACTATATATGTATATTATATATATTTTTTTTAATTTATTTATTATAATATACAGTATATTATAATAATATAAATATTATATATATATAGATGTAATATTAAATATATATATATGTAAAATATATATATATTGGAAATTAAATATGTAATATAATATAATATAATATAGTATAGTATAATATAATAAAATATAATATAATATAATTTAATATAATTCAATACAATATATATATATATATGTAATATAATTTACATTATATATAATATATGATATAATATATCTATACATATAATAAAATCAATATAATATATAGATAATATGAAATTATATATATATAATATTAAAAAATATGTATCTAATATTAAATAAATGTATATAATTCCAGATGGTATGTCGGAAAATACGTCTGAGTATGTCAAAATAATGCGTCGGGGTGGGATACCTGCTCGAGTGATCCTTATCAACTGACCTTGTAAATGATATGTTATTTCAAAGGTTTTTTTTTCACATGTTTTTTTTGTTCATCCTATCTGACACACATGCCGCCGTCCGGATTGACATAGTATGTGAAAAAATCCTACAAAAGGCCCGCTGTTCTTCGTCGAAACTGGCCGGAAGCAAAGGCCACGAAATCCTCAACCAAGTGTGTCCACAATTCCCTGGTGGATGCCAAAGTATACCAAACATCCATGTGTCGCGTTGTTTACGATTGAAATTTTGATGTCCAATCATATTGAAGATGTCCTGCAACACGAGCACCAGCGGGTTTCCAACGCAGAGTTCTTTAGACCCACCTTTCTCTAGGCAGAGAAGCAATGTACAATCCAAGGTTCCAACGCAATTCTAGACAAGAGAGTGCCCATAGTTTCACATGATGTTTGCTTAAGGTTGATGTCCGAACCTTGACGCGACCAATCCAGATTGCCCGGAGCGCCCACCACCATACGAAGCAGCCTTCGGAATAATACATCCACGCGGCGCAAATCGGAATGATAAACCCTGCAGTGCCCAGAACCTGACATAGCAGCAAGAAGATGACAAGATCGAAAAACCGTAAACGTTTCTTCACACGGACCCTTTGGCCACAAACTATTTGTGTGTCCGCAAAGAAAAATCGAGAGGCCTCCTGAAGGTGATGTGATAAATCCAATGAACTCGGGTTTTGAAAGACCTACGCCAAGGATGCAGCCCAAACACTTATGTCCAGCATCTCCGGTTTTCACTTGGATCCGTTCTTGATTCTGCGTGCAAAAATGGGTTGCAGGCCGAGTTTCGTTTGGCAAAAATTCTTGAGTTCCCCCCCATTTCCATCAAAGAATCAAGCATAAGTTTGTATGCGCAAGTGCGTCATCCCGTCCAGTCAAACCATTGTTCCATTTCCAATGTCGTGCGCAGCCTTCCATATAATAATTTCGGGTGCAAAAAGTTAGCTATTTTCATCACTATCGCATAAAAAGGTCTCCAAGCTTGTCCCCCACCTCAATTAATAAAAGTATTAGTTGAAGGGTTCTTACGGCTTCGAAGAATCCTTACAGCTTCGAAGTACCTCAGTGAATTTGCTTGTCAGCACTACCCCGCCACCTGGACATAGTAAACGGTACTTTTCCCACCCACCTAAATTAATTTCAGGCAAAATAATTCAAGAGTGATGGAACTACTATTTTCCGAAGTATAAGTTGGCCGTAAATAATTTCTCCTAATTATTTTTTTGCGAAGAAACGCGGATTACACAATACCAGTCCATCAAAAAAGGTGCACCCAAACGGACTACAAAATCGAAATCCAAAATGGCTACTCACCACCCACTACAGACAATACATACGATCAATGAAAACAAACCCCAAAAAAATGTGCGCCTTCAAGGCTGCGTTGTTGAAATTATTTTTTTTGCAAATATGATCCTCGGACATGTGAAAATGTTGTACTGCTTGATAGACTGATCATGACATTCAAATCGTTGAAACCACTGTCTTGAAAACGCTCAGCTGCTGCAGCACTTTTTTCGACAGTGGGGTGTAAAGGTCACGACTTCGGATGTCTCGCGGCACGAACGGTGGAAATAGGCCGCCCGAATTATGGTTCGGAAGAATCGGAATCCTCAATGGCTGGACGGGCTCGTTGTGCTCGAATGAACTGTTGAAGTTTTGTCACGAAAGCCAGGTACGATGCCAATTTGGTGCGTCTCAATTGGTCAATGGCTTGGGAGACAGCACGGATGGCACGGCATAGGTGCTCATGTACTCGCTGATGTAATTCGGGCACATCATTGAGGACACCATTGGGATTGTCAAGGTGATCAGCTCATCGTGCTTCGAGACGTTCGACAGTTTTGCATAGGGGGAACCATGGCCACTTGGCGCTGAGTTCACGTGAGCTGAGTGACATAAGAAATTGTGTACAGCACTTGCTGGTACATGGAGGACACATGCCCTAAACATTTGAGGGTGGTAAAAAGGTGACACATGACGCGGAAACTTGGGATGGGACGAAAAGAATGTGAACGATTTGAATGCACTGGGGTTCACTTCAACCTTAAGAGCAAACGTACAACTCATGATCAGAAAGATCAACATGACATGTCCTATTGTCTTTGCACTTGCAAAAACAAAGCAATAACCCCCTTGAAAATAAAATTCCATCCGCGCGTTGAGTTACATCTTAATTTCCCTTGTAGTTATCTCACGGACATGTCCAATGTTGTACTGCTTGATAGACTGATCAAGACATTCAAATAGCTGAAACCACTGTCTTGAAAACGCTCAGCTGCTGTAGCACTCTTTTTGACAGTGGGGTGTAAAGGTCACGTTTTCGGATGTCTCGCAACTCTCCCAAAATCAGGAGGCGAGAAAATGCTCACCCAAGCAGAGCTTCCACAACTTCACCAAACCCAATGGACAGGCAGCAAGGCCTAGGTAGTGAGAGACCTTTTCTCCCGAAAGGATCTCTGAAGGATTCGATTGCGACGGCACCCTCTCGATCCAGGTTACCAGGCCTAATGCTTCTTCAAGAGACAATGTTGTTTTGATGATCAAGTTCATGTGATCATTCTTTGGCTTGCATTTGACAAAACAGGTCTGGGCGGCCTCATTGTTTGTGAAGACTACTACCCTTCTTCCCTTGATGAAAGGGCGAAAAAGGGATATGGCGGCTGCTATGGCCAAACCCTCCAACTCAAAAATGACAGTCTCGTGTCCCTGGCGGGAGGTCAGGTCAATGAATTCTTTTGTGGCCTCCTCGCTAAAGAAAGAGAATTTCCCTAGGCTGTCGAATGCAACACCGCTCATCCCTGAATAGCCATCTGGTTCCAGTGATGCATCAACGAAGACATGGATCCAATCTAAAAGTTTGATAAAGTTTGCATCAACCGGTCTTGGAACATTCGTTTCCGTGATCATGACTTCAAGGGACGCACTCACTTCACTGGACCGCGTCTCACATGGGTGTTGCCTCCCACAAGCAATTCCTAACACGTCTGCCGGCTGCCGAAAAGCTGATTGGACGCAAACTGCAATCTGCCTCGCAGTCTTTCTCCCTCACTCTCGGGTAAAGTGCCCTTTGACAAAGCTGCTTTGAGACTGCTGTAAGCTCACACTTTCTAGCCTCGGTGTTCTGCACTTCAAAGCACTCATTGACGCTTCTGGTGAGATCCAGGTGAACGCCTAGCACCTTGCAGCATTGGTCATAGGGGGCCAGTTTGGCAGTCGAAAGACGCCATCCAAGCAAGGCGAAGAAAGTAAACATGCAGATTTTTGTGTGCGCTTCTCCAAAAAGGCATGTGAGAAACTGAGAAAATCGTCGAAGTACGACGTCCAAGTCAACTTGAGCAACGCGCACCCAACGTGCCAGATTCCCAGCGCACATCGCAAGAAGGCCGTGACAAAGGCGATGGAGCTCAAGGGGAGCACTGCCTGTTAATAAAGTTCTGGCCCGCCCGAATCTGGGATACATATGACAATGTAGGAATCCATCTCGCATGCCTCATCAAACAGCGGCACCTGTTTGTATACCGAGGCCAGATCCCAACAGCGCGCCACTTCGGCCGTTGTTTCTGGCCCCTTTGAGCAAAGCAGTTCCAAGACAAGCTATGTGGTTGATGCCATGAAGGGTAGCTACCTCCTGGGCAACCACGGAATTGACCAGGCTGGCCTTGTAGTCATCAATGGGCCGGGCCGCACTTTATCTTTTTGTAAGACGCCAAACGCCTTGAATGGGTGGCCCCTGTAGGCAGTTTGCTAGAAGTTTTCTCCTTCTCCTTGAGGGTCGCCAGCAGAACTCCTCTGTCAATGCTGTCGTCTCCACAGCTTTTCACGTTGGCCAGCAAAACGGAACGAACTTTGTCAGCCACGCCTCTGAGGGCTTCCGTTGGCAGGTTTGCTGGTTTGAATTTCTGCTCGAAGTACTTGGGAGATGCCGGGAGTTTCCCTGTCAAATCAAACCCTTCCGCCATGTCATTTGCCAGGTGCACATCTGTTGAACCCGCTTCCTCCATGAGCTCCTTGAAAAACGCCAGATTCTTGTGTTTCAAAACCTGCTTGCAACGCTTAGTCATGGATGACTTCAAATGGACTTCCTCTGCTGAAAGCTGATCCGCACGGGCAATCATGCGTTTGAGAAAATGGCCCCATGAAGGAGCCGGTGCACGCTTCTCACATAAGCTGCGCCCGCTCTTGACCACCAGTATGCCAACCAGCCTGCGCCGAAGTGACAGGCTCTGCCCTGCTGAATCCACTGCGCAGAACAATGAAAACCCTTGTTCTGATGGATGCACCCGAATACGCTTGTGTGCCTTGGCTACGTCAAGAGAGAATGCAATCTACTTGTCTCTGGGGTGCCGCGCCACAAGTTCCTCAATATCAAACAGACTTGGGAGCTCAATCTTCTCCCGGATGCGAAACAGCTCATTGGCGCAACTGATGCTGCTGTCCCCCACCAACCCTGGTTCCGAGTTTTCTTTCTTGACTAAGCCCAGCTTGCCGTCCGCACAATTGGCCCCAAAGAGGCGCCAGGCCTCCTCCACACCCCCAGGAATCCAGTCAGCAAACCCGGCCTCAACATCTGCTTGCTGCAGTCGCATTAAGCAGTCTGGATCTTCCAACGCCGAGCCACAGGTCTCCTCTAAAATCCCAAGTTCGACGCCTTCATGCGCCTCTGAAGGCAGAACATCTGCCAAAATGCCTGTGGGCGCGCCCTCACGTAAAATGCCAAGCAATTCACATCGATGTCGTCGCAGAACAGCAAAAGCGCACGCCACAGATCCAAAGTTAGTGGCTGACATGGCGGCACCTCTACCTTGCACGGGAAGCCTTTGCTCGTCAGAAAGCCCGCTAGGCGACTCAGCAAAGGCTCCCGGCTAGCTTGCGCCACATGAGAGCGCAAGCGTGGTAGTAGCTGCCACTCGCACACCAAATCCAAAAAT
>Ga0126342_10019797_pt1 | contig 11390 bp, 12 predicted proteins | sample Cyp1metagenome_FD_92528 | JGI IMG/M metagenome (GOLD analysis project Ga0126342, IMG submission 92528) | Coral microbial communities from Lord Howe Island, Old Settlement Bay, Australia - Cyphastrea 1 metagenome | ecosystem: Host-associated > Invertebrates > Cnidaria > Coral ... | reverse complement strand
GTCATTGAATTAATTTATCTTCTATTTGAAATGGATTTTTCCGCGCGTCCAAACCCGTTTCAAATAGAAGATCGGTTTTCCGATAATTCCTGAATATCTTCTATAATAACGGTATGTACTATATATATATGCATATGTAAGTTTGCATAGATGCATGCATTGTCCGGTGATGCAACTGACACTCAGGTGCTCGGTGATGATATTTCATCATTGGAAACGCTGCCGGTATCTGGCCTGGAGATTGGGTTTAATAGCTGTTGATTCTTCAGGGTTGCGTTGTTGATTCTTAAACATAGAATTTATGGACCAACGGTGAACAACGTTGTGTTTTCTACATTTATATCAAGTTATGATGTTTGAAGATCCTTCCAAGGGTTATATCCAATCCACACGTATGTCCGTGGCATCGGCTTCCTTTTACACCCACATTGTTTGATGTTCACGCCAATTTGGGGTTATAGTTTCAGATGTAACAATCTCCATTTATGTTTGGATACTTGAAACACTCGAAAATAACCCCTTGTAAATTTAGGCATTTTCGAGCATCCTCCGTTAATAGCATGTGATCCCTTATATCATTCCAGCCACTTCAGGCAACTGCGGAGGAACTAGCTGCTGCTGCAGCTAAGAGGCCTCTGCCACCATCTACACTGACAACACCTGTCAAGGGGCAGGCCGTTGTGAAGAAGACCCGCCGTGCTTCGGACGCAAGTCTCTTCAGATTGCTGGGTTCACATGTTCAGTGCATGTGTTGAACTTCGCATCCAAAAACTCCAAACTAATTTGTTGATAAATTCAGGGTTAGTTTCCAGGTATATGGTGCAAGGTTTTCCCTCCTAGATATTGATGTTGTTCAGGCTTCATCCTCTGACAAGTCTGGCCAGCCCACTGCTGCAAAGAGCAAGGCTTCGCCTAAGGATCCGATGAGAGAAATCCAATCATATACCTCTTTAATTGTATGTATATCTGTATATTATATCTTTGTCATTAAAGGTATACCTGGACATTTTAGCGCTGGCATCCCTATCAGGGCTTGAAGAATGGGAATCATGGGCATGGAAAAACATCTACTATATTTTCTGTAGTTTCGTATGAGACCGCATCTATAGTGCAACATCATGGCAGGACTCTGACAACAGTGAAGTCGCCCGTTTGCAGAGCCAACTGGATGATGCACTGTCTGCCATTCGGGAGCTGCAGGCTGCAGCAAGTTCTACGCCTGGGACCCCTACGCCTACAATCAGTTGGGGATCACCATCACCCGGCAGTGTTTCAACACCAACCACCACTGGCCCAGGAACTGATGTTTCCTAGCTGTTGTTTTGGATCAATGTTACCTTTTATTTCTCAACATGAATTCAATAATGACTTGCACATCCACATACAATCGAAAGTACAAGCATACCGATATATATATATATATATATATATATTATATATACTGTATATATATATATATGTATGTATTTATATCCCTGCCATCGATGAAAATGTATATATATATATATAAGCTGATGAACCTGTTTGGCATACAATGTAAAACATCATGTGTTCAATGTCCAATTACCTTGGGCCCAGTTACAGTAATCCATTTTCAGTCACCCAAGGCGCGCATGGCTACCGATGACCCTGGTGACAATGATGCCGAAGATGCCGTGTTGGGGTTGAGGAAACTTTGAAAAAATACCGGATGATCGATGCGCGCCTCAGGCGCCTCTGTGAGCTGAAGCCGTCTGGCAAGTGCAAGTGGAAGAAGGGTGGTACATCCCGGGACGAGCTCCGTGTTTGGCTCGACAAGCTGGATTTGGACAAGGACCCATATATATGATCAATTATGTAACATGCATGTTCCCCAACATGTAGAGGGTGATGAACCGGTTACAAATTCATTGCTTGGAAACCCACTCACTTTATAGTTGTAGGAGTCCCAATGCATGCAGGAAAAGTTCATTTCCACCGTGACCAAGATCATTGAGCGCAAGGTTGAGGATACCCAGAAGAAGAAAGCTGGATGGTTTACCCCTGACATGATGAAGAGCGAACTGAAGTGGTCCGGGTGACATGACTAAATGTTAGTTAACATATATATATATATATTGCGAATATTTTCTTAATGTAAGCGTACAAATATGTATTTTTAAAATACATATTTCAATATATAAATACATAAATATACATATATAATATACATATATATAAATAAGTAAGTATATATAAATATATAAATATGTATATATATATACTGTAATATCATCCCTTTGCACCAGCAAACTCATTGTTTCATAGCCTTGGTCCTTCGTGTCAACCTGTGTTTCCCACGTCTTACAAAAAGGATGTGGTCGCGTACTGCAAGATGCACGGACTGGTGAAGAAACTTAGCATATGAATGGTTGGTGGATGTGGATGGGGAAGGTGTTGGGGAAAGTGTGGCATGCAAATGAACATATAAAATCGATCATATGTTAAGAATGTCGTTTTAGGCCTGTGAGGGGGGGGTTCTGTTGGGAACCTCCAAAACGAATGGTTTTCAAGAAAACAAGGAAAAACTTAGGTTTTTGGAGTTTGGCAATTTGGGAAAATCAACCTTTTGTGCGACTTTTTTTATATTTCAAGGGTTTTCAAGAATCGGCAAAACACAACTTTTTCTTAGGTTTTTGCCAGGGCCACTTTAAACTTTTGCAAAATATATGTCTGGAACATGTTCTTCGAAGTTTTGTTTGGCATCATTTGGAGACTAGGATCCATTGCGGTCAAAAAGAAAAATATTCTACTTCGAGTGATCATCGACATGGCATTTCAAGGCATATACTTTCACATATACTTTGATTCTGACATGTATTTTGACATCTATTCTGACATTCTATTTGTCATTCTTTCTGGCATTCTATCTGGCATCTATTCTTGCATTCTATCTGGCACTCTACCTGACATATATTCCTGGGCTTGCTGTTCGGGTCCGGCGGGGAACATTGCGATCTTGCGCTTACACATGAGGTCCAGCGGGGAACATTCTGATCCTGAGCTTGCTGTTCGGGTCCGGCGGGGAACAGTGCGATCTAGCGCTTGCAGTTCATGTCCAGCGGGGAACACTCTGATCCTGACTTTGCTGTTCGGGTCCGGTGGGGAACACTGCGATCTAGCGCTTGCACTTGAGGTCCAGCGGGGAACACTCTCATCCTGAGCTTGCTGTTCGGGTCCGGCAGGGAAAACTGCGATCTAGCGCTTGCAGTTATAGGGGCCAACGGGGAACACTCTGATTTTGACTTTGCTTTTCGGGTCCGGCGGGGAACACTGCGATCTAGCGCTTGCAGTTGAGGTCCGGCAGGGAACGCTCTGATCCTGACCTTGCTGTTCGGGTCTGGCAGGGAACACTGCGATCTAGCGCTTACACTTGAGGTCCAGCGGGGAACACTCTGATCCTGAGCTTGCTGTTCGGGTCTGGCGGGGAAAACTGCGATCTAGCGCTTGCAGTTCATGTCCAGCGGGGAACACTCTGATCCTGACTTTGCTGTTCGGGTCCGGTGGGGAACAGTGCGATCTAGCGCTTGCAGTTGAGGTCCGGCAGGGAACGCTCTGATCCTGACCTTGCTGTTCGGGTCTGGCAGGAAACACTGGGATGCAGCGCTTGCAGTTGAGGAGGCGGAGGCGAAGGAGGAAAAGGAGAAGGAGGCGGGACAGCTGATCGCCTGCCTCGCAAGAGTTGAAACAATACAAAACGCAACATCTTATTTGATCAAAGATCATGTTTTCTCTACAAACCGCCAGTAAGAGTACCACTTGGACAGGTGCAACTGTGCAACAAACAAATCCAAGTTCACAGTCCAAGTTTCAAAGCCAGAATTACTGGAGTCCGCTTATAAAGGGGGGGCGCGAACAAACAAAACAAGAGCTCCCACAGGCGTGAGCAAGGAAACCAAACAACAAAAAGAAGGAGGTCTGGCAGTTGTGTCGTGTGTCTTTTCCCAGCACACATCATTGATAGTAAGTGGCTCACTTTGCGGATCCCTCGTGCCTTTACCATGCTGTGCCATACGACAAAGTCGCCCTGTTCATCGCTGACCCTGTTGTTTTGGTTCATGGTTGAGATTCACGGGCCAGTAGATGCAGATTGTGTTGTTCTTACTTATCCAATCTTATCTTGTTGATCTTGTTGGAACTTAAATTTCATATTTGTATTCGTACTTGGTATGGTGACAAAAGATGAACTGATGGATGAGCAGGGTACAGTTTCCCCAGTAGGCACTGTAGGCTGCAGATGCTGCAGATGGAATACCTCGGCCTAGCCTAGCAAACCGCTCTGGCTTAGTCAGTCGCCATGGACATAGATTCAGATGACGGGGTTGACCCTTTGGATTTTGTTGAACCAATGCAGCTGCCTCAGCTGCAAATACTGCCGCTGCCCAGAGTCGGAGACGTGCTTCGGCCAAGACTGCCGGCAAGTGCCGACAAGAACTTCAAAGACATCAGGCAGCAGGCAGAGCTGGGACAGCATCTTCGGTTTCAGGACAGGAGGTGGACGCTGACCGGAGCCGGGATGCAGGCACAGGTAGCTGAACTGAAACTTGAAACACGGGATATGGCAATAGAAATTTATATAATATATGTTATTTTTGACATGGTTTGGAATTTGGGGTTTGGAGTGGAACTGGGAGTCATTGACTTGAAATTGCAAGTATTGTTCCAGTGTGCGGCTAGCGCTTTTTGCGTCAGGCTTTACTTCAGGTGGCGTCGGCGTTCTTGCCGGGACGCATCGCCGAAAACCATATATCAGTTGTGGCCAATCACATTATTTTGATCGTCGGTTGTGTTTCCGAAGTGACTGGAATGGTTCCAAAACCCATTGCGGAGTTGAACAAGCAGCTTGGGGTGGGATGCCTAGTTTCCAAGTGGGAGAGCAGATTCGGAAAAGCCACTGTGCCACTGTTGGTGTTGCTGCTGTTATTATTGCCAAGCTATGTGTTGTTCACAATATTCATCATCTTGCCTTGCATTCATTTCAGCTGGGTGGGAAACAGGTTGGGTTCGGCTGTCATAGCTCGGGCCACAAGACTGAAAGCTAAGGAGACTTTTGGACCGAAATACTTGGCAGCTTCCAAGTTCAATATTGCATCAATCCTTCTGCGCGCCCGGAAAGCTTACCTAGCAAGCTTCACAGACTTCAAAGTTCCATGTCTGAAGTCTGAGACCATCGGTCTTTGATGATTTGATTTTACTGATTTGGCGACATTCCGTTTTTCAAGTGTCCATGTCACGCTTCGCCTGTCTGAGCCTTTGTCGGGTCAGAATTCTGACACATTGTGTTTTTTTTCAACCTGTAAAATTATTAGATATTTATTACTTGCTATTGGGTATGTTTCCAATTTCAGAAAAGTTTCTTTGTGAAAGGCCCATGCACTTCAGTGACCGGGGCAGGTGAAAGAGCCTTCTGTAATCAGTGGATCATTTCAGGCCCATCAATCCATCAAGCAGCCATTGAAGTAGCCAGGCCAACTTATCTGTGAGGCACAGGCGGGAGTCAGAGGCAGCGACTCCCTTGTGGTCACCCAAATGTGCATGTGGGATGAAACAGAGTCTTGGAGTATATAACTGAAATGTCTCACTGGAGAGGGCTATGGTAGAGTCAGACTGGGCGCCATTCAGATATACAATCTATGGGATCTTATCCGGATCACTTGTCGACTCTTTTTGGTTTTTGGCTGCATGCGATAGAATAGAAAACGATTCTTATTGCAGTTTCTGATTTACATTCCAAGTTGCAACGGTTTGTGCTGCGCGGCGTTGTCAGAACCAGACTGCTTCTGATCGAGCTGCTCAGAGTGTGGCAGACATGGGCCCTATGCTCTTGCTGTCTATGCATGGCGGTTGCGATGCGCATTTGGCGAATGTTGGACACGCATTTCAAGCAGCGACTCTCAGAGTCACACGGGCAGGGTGAGGAGCTTGTGGTTTGTGATGGTGGTGAGGTACTTTGTTCAACATTCCTTAGATGATGCGCCGTGATGATTAAATTCATGCCAATAGTATCTTGCAGAATATGATGCGCATGTGTGGATGCCGCGGTAAGAGCGAATCGTAACATGTGAGACTTCGACTTTGGCAGATTACATGATTAACACAATTTCCTTTGAAAGGGGTCCTTGGGGTGAAAGGGGTCCTGGGCGCGCCGCGCGCGCGCCAAAATGGCTTCAATTTTGAGACCCTTTTAGCGCGCGCGCGGCTCGCCCAGGACCCCATTCACCCTGAGGACCCCTTTCAAGGGAAATCTTCTTGATTACAGCATACATCAGATATATCACATCGCTTTTATATCAATTATATCATACATAGTTTTTGTTTTTTTTGAACGGTAGTCTGTGAAAGGCTTTCGAACATAGGCATGCGGCATTAGTGCCATCCAGCTGTCTGGTGTTGCAGCATTTGTCTATAGGAAGAGAAGAGCTGGCAGCCAATCAAACTTGGGGATGCAGTGTCCTCAGCCTGTGGCAGGTGGTTTCGATTCGATCCCACAAAGATAAGAAAGTACCGTTCCAGGTCCAGAGTTGGCCAGAGTATTTCAGGGAGTGTGACTTAAGTCCCTATAGTTTTATAAAATCAGTCTATATAGTTTTATAAAATCGTTCCGCGCCCTCCTTCAGAGTCGCTCTGGGTCTTTGAAGAATGAGCTTTGATACATGCTGCATGACTGGAGTTTGAATGGTATTCAACCTCATGCATCCTGAGCCAATCAATCAATGTTGATGGTCAATGACCCAATGAATTTCAGCGGCTCAAGAATCTCAACAGCACTTCTTGTTTGTGGTCTTGTGCAGTGTCTCGTTGATTTCTTTCTGAATTTTCTGCAGCTCAGGAGCACGATGGTACAGTTTGGAGAAGTCAGTGCCGGGGTTCCCAAAACTCAAGGTATGAGCCAGAAGTGAGTTTGAAATATGTCATATAGAACGGGTTCCAGGTACACAACAAGGATTGTTCAGCTGTTCTCCGGTGCAAGTTCAGTTCAAACCTTCGCATCCGTTTCCTCTTGGGTCAGGGCCCAGCAAGAACCCATTTGTTGCAGTCAGTATCTTTTTGTCGTCAATGATGACAGCCTCTCCCACGAAATTTGTCTTAGAGGATCACCTCCCAGTTTTGCTGCCTGCCAGTGGTAGCAGTGTAAAGAAAATTGGTGGAGGAACTTTGAATCGCCTTGTGAAGGAGGATTGCCAAAGTTTTCTTTGGCTTTATCACGTTAGTCTCGCACATGGGGTCGACTCGAAAAAGGAGAATGAGCCCTTCTGGGACAACATTCCTGAAACCTATGTCAAGCCGTTTGTTGAGAAGTTGCTTTTGAATGGCCCCAACACGCGCCAATTTCGTTTGCCTGCCACTCTCATCAAGGAAGCTCTGAGCCAGAGAGCGTTGAAGAAGCGCCGCGTGGGAACAGTCAAAGGCCCACCAACCATGATCACGTGGACCGTTATGGAGAACAATGTCCGTTCCGATGATCCAACAGCAAGAACGGCAACTTTGATGAGCAGAAAGCATGATGTGTTCCTTTACATCAAGCGCCAGGCCAAGGAAGTGTAAACCTACAGTCACATGACATGAGGGGCATAGGGAGCAGCGTGACACTAGCAGCAAGTAGCAAGGAATGCTCCCTGGCTGCGCTCCAATCCAGCATCATGAACCACGGCGCATGGCTTGATCAAAGAAACCAGTTGATAATCACAGAAAGATAAGCTGATAAGCACAACATGGTGACTACTGAGCAGCAGCCAGCAAGATTGCACGCTGCAAAGTCAGGCTTGTGGGGCATCTCCGGCATGTGACGCGGTAAAAGGGGAGGCTAGTTCGGTGGTAGTTGGTGGTGCCTGCAAGGGACGGGCAAGAGCCTGCAAGGGCGGGCAAGAGAGCACGCTACCGACTCAATAGCATGCAGCATTTAGCTTGGTAAGTCTGGAAACAATGATGTTTCAGCGCAGTGGCAGTAGCCGTCGCTCAGGTCACTGATTTGGCTGCCCCATCCTGGGAACAGCCCCTCACCCAGAAGGAACCGGGTTTGGATGGGTGGATGGGAAGAACTTAGAACGAACAATTCTCAGGTTTGGAGTTGGCATGGCAATGGTAAAATTCTAGATTCTTTGATGACTCACTCACTCGTTGACTTTGTTTGTTTTTTGGGCATCACCGTATCGATAACAATTTTCTTGTTGTTTTGCAACCCCCCAAAATAACACAACAACAGAAAAGTGCCCAAAAGGAACCCCCGGGGGAGGGTCCTTTTTGGATGTTTTGGCTTTCTTGGATTGGCAAACCAGTAGGAAAATTACAACGTATCGACTCCCACCCTTTTATCTTGAGGACCCGTTTCAAAAGAAGTATTTTTTCCTTAGACTCAGCACGGTAAAGTGGTGTTGCCATGGTCCCAAACCAACAGCTGGCATTTCAAGGAGAAAATCTTGGTGCCTCCTCTCCGGTTGAACCGGATGACGGCTTCTACTCTGAAGGAAGCATTAAACCAATGGATGCCGGTTTCAGCATCAAGCAGGTTGGGCCGATGAGCCTATGGAAAATGGCTTGGTGAGGTGTTCGTTTGTTGGCAGGGCCGCATGTAGTTTGATGAGGGGTCAGAAAAGGTACAGCTCATTGGCTCATGGTTTTCTGCTTTGAATTTGAGTTGAGGGCGTGAAATTCTGAATTTGATGACGATGCAATGGTGAATGTTGATTGTGAAAGAAAGGGGACAGTCTGGCAGCCGTAGAATACGTTGAAATTGTACACTGCCCGGCCCGATGATTGATGATATGATGAGGGTTGAGGTCAAGATCAGCGACGAAGATGACATGTTGATTCTGTCATCATGCCGGAATCATTGTCGATGATGCACGGGATTTATTCATTTCTTTCATTCTGCACCTAAGTTTTGCTCCAATGTTCATGTTTTCAAGTACCCACCCTTGTTGCTCTGTTGTCACTACGCAGGCATGATGGCAGCAGCGGCAACTGCAGAATTCTCATCTATGTTGCAGATGGAGCACTGTCAAACGTGTTGGTCAAGAAGTACGAGGCCAGATTGCCACATGGTAAGTCTCTACGGCCAATGAAAAGTCGATCTGAGTTAAATGAAAGTGGCTTCAATAGCGGACAGCTTGGGGAAGAAAGGGCAACAATCCTTGAATTTGATTTTTGGTTTGCAATTCCAAGAGAGTCGCATGACCCACACAGGTCACATGAGTGTGTCAGTCAAACATCGACTGACTGCCCACAGCTGAATGACTGATGGCTCATGACAATGAATTTGCACATTTTATACAAATAATTTTCCCTCGAATGGGGGTTCCAAATCGAATGGGGGTTCCAAAGCCGAGTTGTTCCATGGAGGTCTCTGGAATGAAAACTTCAACCCCAACCGAAAACTTTTCAGTTGAGGTTCCTTTTGGTGGCACTTGCGATGGCTAGTTGAGCCGTTTTGGGCCTAAGTTGAGCCCATGTTGGGTCATTTGATCGGCTTTTGGGGTTTCATGGAGGTTTCTGGAAAGAAAAAATAACACCCAACGGAAAGTTTGTCAGTTGTTTTTTTTGGGTGACTTTTTGGGACTATGTCGGACCAATGTTGGGCCGTTTTGGGTCTATGTTGGGCACAGGTTGGGTCATTTGATGGGCTTTTGGGGTTCCATGGAGGTTTCTGGAGGGAAAAAAACCAACCCCAACGGGAAAGCTTGCCCGTTGAGGTTCATTTTGGGTGGCTTCTTAGGACTATGTCGGGCCAATGTTGGGCCGTTTTGGGTCTTTGTTGGGCCCATGATGGGTCATTTGGTGGGCTGAGCGTAGCTTCTAGAAATTGTTACATGGAAGCCTGTTAGGGCACTATGGAAGTTTTCATGCATCCATTCAAATAGCAGAGCATATGGTTTTTGAACCCCCATTCGATTTGGAACCCCCATTCAGGGGGAAATTCTTTTCATGTAGTATGCGGTATGTGTACCAAATAAATATATTATATAATATATGGGTCTGTCTCAAAATGAGGTGCCCTTTTTTACCCGAATTTTGCCCTAAATTTAAGGGTACTTTTGATTAAAAAAGGCACCTCATTTTGAGGCATACCCATATGTTGCACACGTACACACACTAGACAAGAATGGATCTTTGAATAGATCCGTCAGGAACTGAGTCCTGTAACATGCAAACCAGCCTAGACAATTAGACCTAAAGTAGATTATGCAGGTACGTTTACACGGGTCCCGGGGGGGTGTCTTTGTTGGTCACCGACCCCCCCGGGACCCCGGTGACCCCCTACATTATTATTATCATCATTATTATTATTATAAGGTGAGAGGAAAGAAGAAAGAAAAAGAGAGAAGTTTCACATCTGTTAAGATGCTACACACACACGAGGGATGGGAGCTAACTTGGAAAATAGAATGGACCAGCTAAAAACCCCGTGGTCACAGGTTGTGACTGCTGATCCCGGGACTTTGGTCCGATCCTGGTTTGCTTGCAGTCACAGTCAAGTCGCAGAGATGAGAGAGGGATTCATATTCTGACATTGTTGCCTGACCAGCTGTTTTCTTTCAACTTTTTTCCCCCTATTCTGTCTTCAGAGTCCAAGTTTCTGACTTTAGTACTTTAGTAGTGACTTTAGTACTTTAGTACTTTACTAGGTGTCTAATTTGTCTAATCAGGTTCCCAAGGATGTAGACGCTGAAATCTTAAATTTGACCACCCGCTGGATGTGCTGCAGGCTGCCGAATGAAAGAGAAGACGCAAAGATCTCCGCGCAGGGTGATGCGCCGGGGTTTTGGTGATGATGATGGGGAAAATGCTGCTGCCCCAAAATGGGTGGGAACCAAATGGTCTTCCAGGGCTACACCCCTCGACTTGTTGTACAGAGATTCCCAAAAGCGGTCTGCGCATGCCGATGGCGAGCCCTCGGCAGAGCAGCGCGAACCCAAACAGTTGAGAATTGAGCGTTTTGCGCAGAGAAAGAAATGATGGCGAAGAGCCTCTTTAAAGTTGGAACTCGAGATTTTCGAGCAAATGACAACTTGATGACTTGATGTTTAATTCATGAGATTCTGGTGCTGCAAAGCAGCCGAGCACACCGCTAAGCCTGAAGAAGAACAACTGGCGCAAAATGAGCAGGTGAACTTAACTATCAATTGCCCGGGCATTGCTGGTCTCATGACTCATAACCAGTTCCGGCTCAGGTTTGTTTGAAACGGTGAGGGTTGCATGTCTAGTCTGAGTCTGACTTCAGCGGGTCGGTGGGGTGATAGCTACTACCAGTTCCCAGAACCTCCAACCTCCTTTATTTAACATTTAAGGTAACCTCGCTTAAATTATTTAAGGAAGGTTAGCTTAATTAAGGAAGATTGTTACTAAGGAACCTTTCTTAATTAAGAAAACCTTCC
>Ga0126342_10019796_pt1 | contig 11390 bp, 13 predicted proteins | sample Cyp1metagenome_FD_92528 | JGI IMG/M metagenome (GOLD analysis project Ga0126342, IMG submission 92528) | Coral microbial communities from Lord Howe Island, Old Settlement Bay, Australia - Cyphastrea 1 metagenome | ecosystem: Host-associated > Invertebrates > Cnidaria > Coral ... | reverse complement strand
GTTGCGCTGGTGCTGTTCGCTGGTGATTTCATTCTGCTGGTGCGTTCGTTGTGCTGGTGATTTCGTTGCGCTGGTGATGTTGTTGTGCTTGTGATTTTGTTGCGCTGGTGATTTCGTTGTGCGAGTGTTTTCGTTGTGGTTTCATTGCGCTGGTGATGTTGTTGTGCTGGTTGTGATTTCGATGTGCTGGTGGTGATGTTGTTGTGCTGGTTAGTTGTCTCTTTGCGAACTGTTGCTCAGGCGCCTTCGCTGAGACGGTATGAGGGCACGATGCATGCAAAAAAAAGTTCGTTTTCCTATTGCAGAGGTTTGCATTCGTAGTCCAAGAACGTGAATACATTCGGGTTCGTGGCTTCCATCTTGTTTTTTCTTTTGCAACCTGTAGCCATGACTACCTGAGCATTTGGGAAAGTTGATCCAAATTGATCCAAAACAAAATGTTCGCCTTGTTTGCCCTCAAAATGGAGTGTTCTTGTGGGGAAACATCCCCCAGCTTTTGTCTTGAACCCGCTTGATGCCGATTGCTCAGTAGCAACAGCCCACTGGGGCAAATGAACAGCGTCTGGAATAACGTGCGGAGCTTGAGTAGATATTGCATCATACAGCATTTTGAAGATGCAGACAAAGATTTGGGGAGTTGCATGCACGTGCTGCGTAATACTTTGTGTGGCTTCATTCATAAGCTTGAATTGAGCATATCTATGGCTACACCGTCCTGTTTTATTTGCTTTTGCTCCAGGCTTTGCTTTATAATCCTTAATAATATATAATTTAATTATATATAGATATATAGATATATACATTTATTTATTTATATGGAACACCTATTGAGGCAATGCTGTTCGGTGTGAGAAGTTCCAATCCTTCAAGAACGCAAGATCACCGCGGAGCCCAGACATCAACTTTTTTTGACATGGTCGCTGGGTTCTAGATGCCCTGAATGTTCAGATCAATGTAGCGGCCCGCTTCCCAACCCTGGTACATCTGGGGAACTTTGCAAGTCCGTGTGCTCATCTCACCAATTTCCTTGGAGTGGATTTGGCATGATCTCTAATTTTCAGCGAGCTCCTTGGTGAAAACAGATTGCTCGACCTGGAGGCGCATCAGAGGTTTCAGTGAGAGGCCAGCGGCATCAATGGAACACATATTGAGCCACATTGAGGCAATGCTGCTCGGCGTGAGAAGCTCCAATCCTTCAAGAGCGCAGGATCACCGCGGAACCCAGACATCAACTTTTTTTGACATGGCCGCTACACTCTAGATGCCGTGAATGCTCAGATCAATGTAGTAGTGGAGGGTGGGGCTCTGCGCTGTCAGCTTCGGAGTCTTTGGTTTCCGCCGATGCTGTTCAGCAGCATGCCGCCATCCAAGCTTCGCAGGGACCTGGCCAGGGCCAAAGCGCATGCCCTCTTGTGCCACAAGCGGCACAGGCGATCTGCCAGCAACCGCACGGTCTCTGACAGGCGGCGCGAAGAGTGGCTTCAAGGGGAGATCTCAGCAGTATGAAAAGGTTCCCGCTGATCGATTGTGGCTCCTTCACAGGATATGCAGCGCCTCCAAGTCTTGCACTTCAGGCTTGGTCCGTGCACCCTCTCTCTTGCCCCTTGCCTGCCAGCGAGGGCGGAGCAGGCAAAGGCGGCGATGTCAATTCAGTTCTAGATGTGCTTCATTGGGTTTATGGCAAGCAGCAACGGGCTCGTTGCCTACCTCGGAAGACTGGAGTGTCAAACCTGTTCAAGCGCTTCTTTGATTTCCTTGAGCGCCTGCAGTGGGTGCCTGGACCACGCGTTGCAGGCCCACAGTTTACTGACTTCGTTGCTGACCGTGTTGACAATCTGGATAAACTGCGAGGGTTTAACCCACTTGTAACCCACTTGAGCGTCTGTCCAGTGATATCAAAGAAGCAGCGTCAAGTCCTTCCAGTTTGTTCCCTCAACTGCCTCCACACTTGAAGCGCGTCGAAGATTTCAGAGCCGGTGAGCGTCTTCAGTATGTGCAGTTGGTTGTCAAACAGCTGCGGTGTGGCAAGCCTTGCGACCAGACCAAGTGCTGGCAGGATAGTGCTGGCAGGATAGTGCTGGCCCAGGTGGTCAGAAGCAGCGGTGGAGTGCGGCATGGCCGCCAGGTCTCGCACGCTGCCCTGCCACCTCTCTGCCCTAGGCACTTGGCATGCCCTGCTCACATAGACATAGAGTGTCAATATGGCAAGCGTTGTCGTGTCAGCAAAAGAGATGCGAGGTGCTGGTTTGACCGACGTCGTTTGCCAGATGACCTTCGGCGGTGGATGGCACGGCCACCTGTTTCCAGCGAGGAGCTGGCCGCAGCTGGAGTGGGCGTTGCTGAGCAGAAGGCCCTTCTACAGCCAGGGGAAGAGTGGCGCAGTGGCTTGCCCCTTCCGATTTCGCACGGGTGGCCTATGGGCTTCATTTGGTCACTATTTGTCGCTCAAGAGGAGCTTCTTGGTCTATGCCACGATGCTGGACTGGGTCTCGTCATGCGATGCGCCTATCCTGTCAGGTTTCCAGCTTGCTTGTTGTGCAGCAACAGATGACGTCATGATCTTCAGCACAGCGGGCCCTGGACACACTCTGGCAGCCGCCAAGCGACTTGATACTGGGATGGATGGTATCCAGAAGAAGGCTGCGAAGGATATCAATGAACAAGGTCTTTTTTTTGGCGATGTCTGTGGCAGGGCGCGTCGCTCTTGCAATGGGATTGCTACACCTCCTTGACAGACGGGCGATCTCGCCTAAGCAGTTGCAACCGTTTTTGGGTGTGCTACAATGGTTAGGTTTGCGAAGACGATCCAAATTATCTGTTTACAATTCGGTCTTTGATTTGGTGCAGTCCCAGATCGAACACCAAATCAGACCGGTTCCCACAAGCCTGACAGAGATTGCGGCTCAATTTCTGCTGGGTGTGTATTGGCTCACTGACTTAAGGAGGCCTTTCCTGCCAACGTTGTCTGCAACAGATGCCAGTACAGGGCATGGATTTGGTGCGTCCGTGGCTCAAATTCCTGCAGCGGCTGCGCGCCGCAATGCCCGAACAGCAGAGAAACAGGCGACTTCGTTGTCTTGGACGGTGGTACGTACATGGTGCTGCCAACAAGCATCAACATCAGCTTAGATGATTTTGTGGACATTTCCGTGTACGTGCCAAGCACCATGCCCACATCAACGTGTGTTGGAGGGCGACGCTTTTGTACTTTGGCTGCATCCAGAAGGCACCATGCCGCGAGAACTGTGGTGCTGGTGGATTCGGTGTGCAGCTGCAGAAAAAGGTTGCTCTCTCTAGAGGTGATGGGCGGCATGCATGTGCGCCTTGTCCTTGTACCTTCTCCAGAAAATCCTTCACACCTTCCATCTCGGGGTGCTCGGCGGCGAGGTTGCAGCCTGTGTGCCAAGTGTGCAAAAGCATTGCCGTCCACCCCCAGCTGTTCACAGCCGGGAAGGCCCAGCCCTGGTGGGCCTGATGCACAACCTTGCGTGGCTTTGCTTACACAGGAGTTTTTGCCCACGATCGACAGAGGGTACCGGGCATTTTGCGATTGAGCAACCCTCCAGGACCCTCCACCACAGGTAGTTTGGCTTCGGCAAGCTGCTAGCAGAGGCGTTTGCGCCGTGCCTTCCTGTTCGGGTCGCTGCCGGGCGGTTTCCGCGCAACGTTTTTCAGAACTGGCTTGAATGGCAGACGGCGTGGATTCCACAATGTTTTGTTGCGTTGCTTTTGATTTTGCGGCTGCTTCATAAGTCAGCAGCCAGCGCAGGGCATGTGGGAACATTGCAAGTCCGTGTGAGCTCTGTCCAAACAGGCTCATCTCACCAATGTCCTTGGAGTGGATTTCGCATGATCTCTAACTTTCAGCGAGCTCTTTGGTGAAAACAGATTGCTCGACCTGAAGGCGCATCAGAGGTTTGAGTGACAGGCCAGCGGCATCAATGGAACACATATATTGAGGCACATTGAGGCAATGCTGTTCGGCGTGAGAAGCTCCAATCCTTCAAGAGCGCAGGATCGATCACCGCGGAACCCAGACATCAACTGTTTTGTGACATGGTCATCGGGTTCTAGATGCCCTGAATGTTCAGATCAATGTAGTGGCCCGCCTCCCAACCCTGGTACATCTGGGGAACTTTGCAAGTCCGTGTGAGCTCTGTCCAAACAAGCTCATCTCACCAATTTTCTTGGAGTGGATTTGGCATGATCTCTTTCTTGGAGCGGATTTGGCATGATCTCTTAATTTAAAAGATTGCGTTTATGAATTGTTTTTCATTTCCGGTTTTATTTCCATCTTTACTGCTCAGGCCGGCAACTCTTTGGTTCAGCCTGGTCAGCAACAGCAACAGCACCCGCAGCCTGCAGGCAGTGACACTACGTATGACTAGATCGATCGCGCTGTCGTGATTACCACCGGTCAAAGTCGTTCAAGCATATTCCATTCGTGGGGCCGATAGGGTTGACAGTGGCTGACATAAATGTGATATAAATGTGGATAATGTGGCCTTGAATTACTGAAACCTAGTCCAAGTGGGGAGAACCTTGCCCTCCCACAGCCAAAGGTTGGCACTGAAAAACGATGAGCTAAAAAGATAGATAAGACCTCAGATGAAATAAACAAAACGTAAAAAACAATGAGTGAAAGACCGATGGAACTGCAATTCATTGACATTGTGGCTGTCAATATGTGATAGTTGTTACAGGCCGTTGCCTATATATTCTTGCATTGGTCTGAATATGCCTGAATTATATACACAAATCGCATTGGCATTTGTGTTGCTGCATGCTTACTCAGTTCGCAATGACACGGGCATGAACATAACTAACGGTGGGTTTCCCACAATACGAAAAATACACAGGACTCACACTTCAAAACAAAGAACTGTCAGACCTCGATCAAACAATCGCTAAAGTATATACTAAATAAAGTTGTTTTTAAGAAAATGGTTGCTGTGACGTTTTCTTATATTCGTTTGGTGTTTGTTTTGCTTTGTTTTACTTGTTTGATTTGGTGCGATTTTCACTTGAGTTGTGCTCGGTCTGCAGGTGGCGAAGATCCTTTTGGACCTGGAGGATTTGGAGGTGTGTTTCCTTTCCTAATGTTTCCTGCAGTCCTGCAGCTGTAAGGGCTGTGGCGGCTGTAGCTGTGTCCTTGTTTCACAACACGCATGACGCATGCAGCGGGTATGGTTTCCCACGAGCGCAACAACATTCAGTTATTGGTGTTTGGGACGAGGCATCAGCATTTTTGCTATCCAAGCTCTTTCCTAGACCTTCATCACAAGTCGTCCCTGCCAAACCAGTTCAGAGATGTTCGGAACTAATTTCAAAAGAGTTTTGTCTCACAACACGAAGGCCACAAACACGAACCCAAGATGGGTAATTAATTTACCTGCGACACGGCGCTGGACGAAGACTTTTCCTACTATTGGCGCAGATGTCTGGAATGTGTTCCTGCGGATTCAAATCTTAGCACTAGAAGGGTATGTAGCGGAGCGCTTTGGCAGAAAGGAGGAAGGAAAATCAAGATCCACAGGAGACGCAATTGTTTGTATGAACAGAAATCGTGATTTCTTGGCCATTTTTATACACCAGTCTGTGTTTGCTTTTCCGCTGCATTCCACCGCCTTGTTTGTACTCCATGTGCACGTTTGTCAATGCAGGCCCTGCCCCTTTCGATGATGACCCCTTCGGCAGCTTTGGCAAGACGCCACAGAAGCAGACGCTCGGTTTGGACAGGTTTGCGCACAGGGTGGAGGAAGCTGGGTTGCAGCTGCCAAAAAAGATATATATTATATATATAGATTAATTTATATTATATAATGCAGAATAATGCAGATGAGCACAATACTGGTACTGCTGAATTCTGGGTTGTTTCACTTCCTTAGATTGACATCGAAACACAGTTCTATGCATCTTGAAGGGTTGCATGTGTTGACCGAACCAGTGAAAAAACTGTGAAAACTGTTTTACACCCAACGGTTCTGCTGAACAAGTTTCTGCTAAGTTATGCTGAGTATTGCCGTTCCGGGTAGTTTACACATGTGCGCATGTATGAGAGCATAGCGCCAGTGGTTGCGCACTTAGCGCGCATTGACCCATGGCCACCTGAAGTGGCCAGGGTTAGACTTTGAAGTTCTGAAGGTGATTTTAGCATATTTTAGCTTGAGGCCGAGTGTCAAGTGAATCGTGACCAAGTGCAGATATCTTGTGATCCGCCGCGTTTCTGGGAGAGGGTTCAACTGTAATTGGAGCACAGCAAACGCCGTATTTCCGCAGAATGCAAAAGACAGAATTACATAGGATACATGCCAGAAACATCCAGAAGCTACATATGATACATACTAGCACATGCCAGCACATGCCAGTACATCCCAGTACATACAGCTACATGCATTGCGTTGCGTTGCAGCGCATTGCATTATTTGCATGACATGGCATTACATTGCATTGCATTGCGTTGCATTACATTACTACATTGCATTACATTGCATTGCATTACGTTACATCACATCACATTACATTACATACATACATAAGTTATATACTTATTTCCCTGGAAACCAGGAGTGCGAACCGGTGGATCACGTGACCCAAGAAAAGCGGAGTACGCGCAATGGTACATAATTTTTGAGGGTTGGTCATTTTTGTAATGATCTTTTTGGTCCAAAATGACTTGTCAGTTGTTAGTCTGTCCGCGAGCCAACTTTAAACACCAGACAATTTTGTACACCAATAGTCTCTTGCCACAAGCCCTGTTTTGTTGGGAGACCACATCGTACACGCCCAGCAGTGTTCAGACCAAAATGCTGCATCCTCATTTTGTAATGCAGCTGCCTTTCAACAATGCGCAGGGAGTTTGCAAAATGCATGTCTTACCTTAACTTGGGCTTCCTGGAAAAGTTGCTCATGCGAGCTCTTTGCTTGCACTGAGATGGACTTTAGAGAATCTTGGACACCCCTATTCTGCAGCTTGCGGCGTTCGAGACTGTATCACACAAGCTACATGGCCAATTCATGCTAATTCCCTGGCTGATCATATCACATGTATATGTTTTGATTTTTTGAACTGTTTGAAATCAGAAAATTTCATAAATTCGGCAAAAACAAAAAATATTGAAATTCCCAGAAAGAGAGCCGGGAGCCAGACATAGTTTAGCATTAGGTTTGTTTAATACATAGTTTAGTATTGAGATGCAAACGTTCAAATAGTACATAAAGGTCCATCGTATATATATATATACACAGATTTGAGTCTGATGATGGAGTGTTTCACATAAATGGCATCGCGTGTTATTTTCCGAGTCATTGGGAGTGTCCCCCAGCACCATTCCAAGAGTTCGTACATGTCGTCCTAAGTCTTCAAAATCTTCTCAAGAAGTATCTCCACTCCATCCAGATTGCTTTCCAATAATTTCCTTATCTAGATGTTCTAGTCTGTATAGTCAGTTTCTTTTTGGCGCTTGGCAAAGCTGTTTGGGTGTTTCGTCAAGGCGATTTCATTGTGACCTAGTGCCAAATTGAGGCCCTCTGGCGTGGCCGTGACGCCTGAGGCCATTGTTCTTGAAGGGAGTAGAGCGGGTAGAACGGGCAGAGCAGGCAGGTGAAGGCACTTAAAGAGAAATGTCATGGGATCTCTATACGCTCTATGGACTCTACGGGTCTCTCGTCTGTCCTTTGTGAAAATATGTGGAAAATCAAAGGATGATAAAGGAGGTCTGGAGGTCTATGGTCGAGTTCTAAGACAGCTTACTGACATCGACAAGATTTACCTGTTCATGAACACTTCTGTGGAGTGAAAGCAAACATTTGATCAACTCGCAATGCTGGGCAGCTGCTCTACCACGCAGTTTGGTGAAATATCCATGTGTGTCCTGCACGTACTTGGCTAGTGGCTTGAGTTCAGACTCATGGTTCTTGAATTGCTACAAGGGATTATATAGAAGGGCCAAAAGGATCCAAAAGGGCTATTCTTTGCCACTGGCCTGCGCGACCTGGCTCCGATTGGGGGGGAAAGGGCTCGGCAACGGAGCCACTCACCTCGTGAGGGACGAGGCCCAGCAGAACTGGCCGGGTTTACTGCCCTGTGCCTGGGTGCCTCCACGGTGATGCTGCTAGGGCACGTGGTTGGGCATCGGTGGCATCGATGCAGGCGCACATTGCCTGCTGGGGCCTTGCAAGGCGATGTGCCTGCAGCCTGGCTCCAACAGCCGCATCCGATGTAGCGAGTGCGGCCTCAGCGTGTCGGCCAGGTTTGGCGTGCACCCTACTTGCCGCCCTGCGGCTCGAGCTGCCGCCGGCCTGCCCCGTGAGCCCAATGTTGGTGACACTCTGCCTTCCTTCGATGCCATTTTGCTGGGGCGCACTCGCACCCTCCGGCACCTGCCCGGGGCAGCACGTTACCTTTGGACAAAGGTGCTCACCAGGGCATTGGCTGCTGTGAGGCTTGGCAAGAATTGCTCATGCTACCCCAGGCGGTGCTTGATGCTCCTGGGCAGCGGCCGCAAACATGCCAAGGCTGCTGCAGCCTACACATTGGACCGCCTGCAGCGCTAGGAAAGCGGAGAGCGGCGTGATCTCTGGGACAGCCGGCAGCCACCTCTTGCCCCTGGCGGACGTGCTCGCACCCTTGCCCAAAAGAAAGGGCTCGCCACCAGCTTGGCCCGAGAAGGCTTTGACAACAAAGCTTGCGCTGCTCTGCTGGCCGAAGGCCTTTGCAAGGAAAACCCTGAGACCGTGGCCTGCCTCCAAAGCTTGCACCCTGTTGCGGCTGACCCATTGGGTGCGCCGTTGCAAGACCTTCCACCTGGACATGAACTTGTCCCGGACCTGGTGGCCAAAGCTTTGCGCAGCTTCCCGGCTGCCTCAGCTCCCGGCCCTTCCGGCTTACCTGACAATGTGGACGCGCTCCTGCAACAGCTCACTTTAGTGGTTAGCCTCCTGGGCAGTGGGCATGCTTGCAACGCTGCGAGCCCTTTCCTCTGCGGTGCCCTATAAGGTTGGGGTGCGGCCCGTTGCCATAGGCGAACTCCTCCGCAGACGGGAAAATGTTTGATGGTGCAGGTGCAAGCTTCTGCCCAAGAGTTGCTCTTCCCTGCCCAGGCCTGGGGGAGCCGAAGCTGCTGTCCACACTGCAAGGGCTTGGTTCGACAGGCATTCCATGTCCACCGACAAAGCTCTGGTGAAATTGGACTTTGAGAACGCCTTCAACACCATCTCCCGGAGCAAGGTGCTAGGTGCAGTGCAATCGCATTTCCCCTCCCTTTCTCGATGCTATGTCAAGCCTTCCAACCTTCAGTTTGGGACCGCAATCCTCAAGTCTTCAGCTGGAGTTCAGCAAGGAGACCCTTTGGGACCGCTCCTGTTTGCGGCCGCGCCGCAGCGGCCCCTTTGCTGAAGAGCTCCGCGCTGGGCCGCTGGATTTCGCAACTTTCTATACTTGGATGACGGCGTGGTTGCTGGGGACATCCTTGCGGTGGCAGCTGCCATTGCGCATGCCCAACGCTATTCACCTGAACTTGCTCTTCGACTCAACCTACAGAAGTGCGAGGTCATTGCCATTGGCAGGGTCACCGACGCTCAGCTCGCACCCCACCTCCCCAACAACATGTTGCGGGCCACTTCCAGGGAAAGCTTAGTGCATCGGGGCTTCGAGCTGCTTGGTGCCGGCATCGGCGATGCCACCTTTGTCGTCGAGGCCCACACTGCTGGCCGCGCCGCCAAAGCCAATCTGCTGCTGCAGCATGGAGGCCATCGCCGAATTGGAGGACCCGCAAGTCGGGCTCAAGCTCCTGCGGTCTTGTGCTGCCCACACCCGCATGACCCACGGGCTGAGGGGTGCACCCAGACCCTCAAACCCAAGGCTTGCAAGACTTCGACCACAAAGCCCGGAGTGCTTTCTAACTGGCCTCCGCCTTGACCACAGCCGATGGGACCAAGCGGCCCATGGGCTGCCGCAGTCTGGCCTGGGACAACGCTGCTGCATCCTACCTGGCCTCGCTTGGTGCTTGCGAGAGCCTGTGCGCACACCTCGACCGCGGCTACCAACCTGCTCACGCCGGCCCCCGTGCAGCAGCAGCCCTCAGCATGTTGAATGCCCAGCTCCCAAGCCCGCTGCCGCTGGCGGAGGCATTGTCCCTCCGACAAGAAGAATTTGACTGAGCGCCTTGACCGACTTGACCAAGCAAGTTGGACGCCACAGCTGCAAGGAGCATGCAAGCCATCTTGCGCTCCGAAGCCGAGCCAGGGGCCCGAGCCTTCTTAGCTGCCCCGCCTACGGGCCGCATGGAGAGCTTCGACAACGCTTGGGCGTTGCTGACGCAACTACGGATGCTTCGTGCCCTCGCTGTGATTCTGTGCATGCCGCCACCTGCTGTACTGGTGGGGAAAGAACCACCCGACGCAATGCCTTGCGAGACGCCGTCTGCCAGTGTGCATGTGTGCAGACCGTGCCGGCTTACAGCCGAAAAGAGAAGCCTGGCCTGTTGTTCCCCCAGCGGCCTGCAGACACCAGCTCTGCCCGACGGCGCCCTGCCGACCTTTTCGTGCCCTCTTACCTCGGTTCTCCCACTGATTTGACCTGGCTGTCACAGCCCCGTTCGCGGCAGGAGACCCTTGGTGAGGCGGCGCGTTCTGGTCTTGCAGCCGCCTCGGCATATGCAGCTGTCAAAAGAATGCACCTGGACACGGCCACAGTTTGCCAAATTCACCGGATCACTTTCCACCCGCTCGTGGTCGAAGCAACGGGTGCCTGGGAGGGCGACTCTGCGCTCTTCCTCCGGAGGCTTGCCAAGGCCGCCTCTGCTCGAGAGGGTGGGCAGGTCGACCTGCATGGGGCACTTCTCCAAGAGCTTTCGGTCATTGCGCGAAGCTCCCGACACCGCGCCATCCTGCGACGTCGCACCGAGCTCACCATGGCCAGCCAATCGCCTACTTCTCTGTGAACGTCTCCTGAACCCCGAGTGAGTGGCCCTCCTTTTTGGTATCCTAGTTTCGGCTGCTGCATCTTTTTTTTCTGAGTTCTTATTGCTCGCTGGGCAGCTTTTGGCCGAACAGAAATAAGAGTATAGGAATTCTTCGGCTCAACAACTTGACCCGACACGAGTCCCCAAACGCCACGGGCCTTCACAGAATTGTGAGCTGCCAGGGCAGTTTTGGGCGACCATTTTTGCTCTTATTTTGCCTTTCTTTTGGCCAGCACTTCATATGGGTAATGGCAACTCTGTCCGGTCGCTGGCGCTGGCAATCTACTTTCAGGTCTTTTGTCGATATTCACAAACTTCGGAATGGCGACCAGCTTGTGGGGAGATTAATTTGTAGGGATTTTTGGGCATCTCAAAAAGTACTTTTTGAGCTATTTTGAGCCAAAAGTGACTCGTGCTAGCATCGTG
>Ga0126342_10019795_pt1 | contig 11391 bp, 10 predicted proteins | sample Cyp1metagenome_FD_92528 | JGI IMG/M metagenome (GOLD analysis project Ga0126342, IMG submission 92528) | Coral microbial communities from Lord Howe Island, Old Settlement Bay, Australia - Cyphastrea 1 metagenome | ecosystem: Host-associated > Invertebrates > Cnidaria > Coral ... | reverse complement strand
GTTGAGGTCCGGCAGAGAACACTGTGGATCGCGGGTCGCAGTTGAGCCAGGACGACGAGGACGACGAGGACGACAAGGACGACAAGGATGACAAGGAGGACGAGGAGGAGGAGGAGAGGAGGAGGAGGAGGAGCAGGAGGAGGCAACTGACATAAAATCTAACAACCCTCACCTGGCAGGTGGGGAAAAAACAATTTTTCGGAGCCTGAAAAATTGTTTTTCTGCAAAGCCCGATTTCATCCCATAAGGGTCATTCCACAAAAAGGGAACCGCAAAGGGGGGTTGCAACCTTTCAGTTCCCATCCCACAAAGCCCACAAAACCTCATAAACAATCATTTAAGAATTTGGCAATCCTATCCCAGGGCGCCTCAAATTCTTAAACTGTTATGTGCCTGGTATAGCTGAAAATATGTAACCCGCATTGGATCCGAGCCCTTCAAATTCTTATACAGTGCATTCTTATACAATACTCAATTGTTGTATTTTACTGGATTTGTCTGAAAACGAGCTACCCAAAAATCCAGTGGTTTATCATCACTTCTCCCAATTAACATACACTGGAGGTATCCCCCCTTTCCAGACGCAAATCATGTGTTATCCCCGACTTTCAGAAGTCTTCGCCCAGGAAACCAGCAACATCTTGCCCAAGTACTGCCTGACCACGCCCAACCGTCGGCGAACACACCTGGCGAATCGCTTTAATCTGGAGAACAAGGAGGTGCCGCGAGAGCAGTGTGGTAGATGGATCGGTTCTGAGAGATGCCCTGAAAAATAAATGTAAACGGTCATAGTGAGTCTGTACTAGCCACTTTATGATCACTCATCCCTTCTCCTATTACTGAACGTACCCCAAATATTGAACACTAGGGTGCGCTTCCAACTTTGGGAAGATTCAGGTTGGCAACCAGACAATTTCATTTTTTTATTGATCCGTGTTAGAAACCAATTTAAAAATCAAGGTCTAATTTGACGGTTTCACGCCCTAATAGTCAGTAAAAAATAAATAACCCCGGGGTGTTTCTTTTTATTAGGATCCGTCTTTCAAGATCGAAATTTTAGTTTTTTTAATTAAGGTTTGGGGTTAATATTAGGGGAAAATTTCGAAATCCAAGTTTGGGCAATATTTTATTTAAATTTCAAACAGGAATTTGATCGCTTTTGAAATCGATCATTTAATTTTCTTCATTAAGGTTCTAAATTTAATATGGGAAGGGATTTGTTTAGTTTTTTTTTCCGGGTCAGTTTGTTTTTTTTTTTCCACCCTCTTCGTTGGACCTTCCATTGCTTTCTGCTTTTGGTTCCGTTTGGGGAATTTGTTTTTCGTTTTTTTTTTTCTGTTTTTCTGTTCCTTTGCTTTATCTGTTTTTTTTGCTTCTCTGCTTCGCTGTTTTTCGTTTTTCTGTTTTTTGTTTTTTTTGTTTCTGTTATTTTGCTTCGTTTCTCTGCTTTGTTGTTTCTTTGTTTTTTGTTTCTTTGCTTTGGTTTTATACACCATCATGTTTGGTGCAAATCCAATTTTTCACCTATGCAACGTTCCTTTTTTTGGTCAATACCTCCCATGTCTTCTTGAATTTCACCAGATCTTGGTGAGGCAATCCCAATCATACCCACATTTCCCGATCATATCCCATTATATGCCACTTTATTGATACACAACCTCTAACAAAGACACGGCTCAAAAATCGATCTATGTTTCTTCCTCGCACCTTTTTCCCTCCGAACACGGCCCTGGCATGGGAGTTTTCTCCAGGCGTGCCCCGAGATCATGTCCATGGAAGTCGTTGGCTCTGCAGATCCCGAGGATCGTTTGATGCGGGTGCTGTCCCAGGCCGCCTGGGCAGCAGTGGCATGGAGGTTTTGGCGGGGGTGATTTTTTGGAGGCCAAAAACTATTTGACCATAAAAGTGTGAAAAAAATGAAGAAAAATGTGATGACTCTTGGACATTGCGGCAGTTTGAGGATGTGTCGGAATTGGATCATCGGATCTTGTAAAGATCTTCAAGTCGGCGTTCGAGATGTTCGTTTGTTTTCAGGGGGTGGGACGATCGATTCATGGCCATCAAACTTGGACTTGGACTTGGAGAGACCCGATTCGGACCAACGGTAGCGAATGGACAACTGTGATAAAGGCGATAACCCTTCGACTAAGACTGAACAAGTATTCATCGCTAGGTTTGGCAGAGGGGAGTCGAGCATTGAAACCAAACCACTTGTTTTTCGTTCAAATTCTGGGGGAATCCAGTAAGTTTTCACTTGTAAAAAAAGTCGTGGAGAGAAGATCCAATGTGGAAGTGAAAACTCACCTGTTGCGATCATCGCTGGATTCCTACTGGATTGCCGTGGGGAAACCCCCATCTAGCCAGCAACATTAGTGGGTATAAGCCCAGCACGAAGAAGCGAAGAAGCTGAGGATAATACCACCGGTGATTGCATGCAAGTTGGCAAGGAAAGTTCCTCGGCTCGCCAGTGCGAATCAAATTCCACTGGTTGATCAGATTTTTCATGATTTTTTCCAGTCACTGGCCAAATTGGGGGGTCCATCTCCCATTGTCAGAGACACAAAAACAAAAAAAAAGTGGGCTTTGGATAAGTGACTTGGATAAGTATGTTGACGTTGGAGGTGAAATTTCCTGCCATGAAGTGCTGAGGCAACTTCCCCTTTCTCTTCCGCTATCCGTGCGCCTCTCGGGCTCAAGATGGTGTCTGGGTAGGCTGAGAAGAGTCCATTTTCGTGATGTATTTTTTGGAATTCAATTGGAAATCCAAGCTTTTATGTGAAACATAAACCACACAACAGGATGATACATGCATAATTACACATGTACACACAACATAATACAACATGCATGTGCTGGAGGAATGACGCGCCAAGAGACCATCTTTAACCCTAGGAACCAAGGTATCTCAAGTTGTTGGCGATCCATTTCAAGCATTGCTGGCAACTTGCAATTTGTATTTAACATTTGCATGTTGCCATGATATGCCATGATCCAATGATCCCTTTCTCCTGACCCGAAAAACCATGGCTTAGTATTGGAACTTGAGAGTCTCCACCTTCTCACTCGCTGGACTCCGTCCTTGGTGCTAAATTGACCAGTTTTCAAAGCCCCAAGCTTTGACGCTCAGTTTCCAGCTTTTCGGTGACCCATGGGATCCCATAGGAAAGCCATAGGAAAGCCATAGGAAACTGGGGCACCTGGTGAAGCACCGAGGATCAAGACAAGTCTTCGCAGTTGGTCAATCCGCTGGCCTTGCCAAGCCTCATCTGGAGCACCTTGGAGATGCCCGATTAGGTGATCGAACTGGTGATCTTAGGGTAGCCCTAAATAATGTATATATATAATTATATATATATATATATGTATATATATTATATATAATATATAATATATTATATATATTATATATTATATATTATATATATTATATATTATATATATATTATATTATATATATTATATATTATATATATTATATATATACTATATATATATATATTATATATATAATATATATATATATTATATATATATATATTATATATATATTCATCATTTTCTCATTATTTTCCATTATTCCCGAAAGGAACATGACAATCTTGCGGTATAACTCCCATTTTCAGACACGCTCACTGCCGGAACAAGATATAATCAAAGAAGAACATGGCTATATATACATATATAGACAACGGACAGAGATGGGAGAACGGTGGGGATATAACCGGCATCAATTCCTGTGCCATGATTTCCGGTTTCTGAAAGTTGCCACCCGTGGATGTGCGAACTAGATTGGTTCTTTGATAGGAATGCACCTTCTGATGGTGACGACTGGAGTATCGAACAGCAACGCACTATTGTGAAGATCGTTTCTACGCACATTTCATGGTTAGTTCGTTCATGTTCCCACTTTTTTAGGTTGTCCAAGCCCCATTTTTGCCAGTAAATGATCATGAGTGCTACATCACTTCGACAATACAACAGTGGGCCCATACTGAAGGGATTCCACCACTTCGATCTCCAGGTTGTCGATATCTGGCAGTGATAGCCCATGGATGCCCATGCTACGTCCACCGTTTCTTCATGCTTCTTCCAAATGCCATTGTTGTTGGAGAATTCTACTGTCGGTGGTTCGAATGTCCTGGGATGTCTTGGGTTACCCCAAAGTGAATGCTGGAAATACCACTTTACTCATCCATAGTTATCCATATCCGCAATGTCAGATACCCTCAACGTTTCGGACCCCAAAATGCAAACCAAGATTTCGTTTGGGTTTTTTCATGATTTTAGGAGGATCGTATTTACATACTTTGTACTTCTCTACGGAAAATCCACAGGAAAAGCCTTGTATTTGGAGGTCAAGAACAGTTTCCTGCAGATTTTCCCAATCCATTGATGGGTCCCTCCTCTCCGTCGAGGTATGCATCAGCAGTTCGAGCGCAGTGCCCAGCACGTGCATTTGGCCTACAGCTCCTTCTGTGGCGCCTCGGCTCGACATTTAAGAATTACAACCAGGAAAGCCGTCAGTTTCTATTGACTCATCGACTTTTTATGGTGGGGTCGTTTTAAATTTGACATATATTTTGACCCGACACCTTTTCTTTGGAAAAAAACTCACTATATCTAAGTTATCTATAGTTTTTTGCACGTGGGAAATGACCACCGGCGATTTACGAAAATCATCCCAATGGGGTCTCCCCATCTGGTCCAGCTAAATTTGGGTCTTGTTCAATAGGGTTTTTTCAACGGTTACAACGGTATACCACCAAAATGGATCAACCTATGGAGGTTTTTTTTTCAGGGGAACATGTGTCAAAATGCTGATCAACCTATGGTTTTAGGTTTTTTCTTCTCTTTTTCAGACAAACCCTTCGAAGATGAATTGGTTACTGTATATATCCCATGATATCCCATGATTATCATTTATATCCTCATTCTATTACCCATAGAATATATGTAATAAACCGTTCATTGGGTAATTTAAACTGTCATTGTGCAGATAAATTCATATAGGATATATATATATACACACATACAGACGTTTATCCTTTTTGGACACATGATAGTGTATATGTGGTATATATGTACACTCATTTATACACTTGGTAATGAATTGTTTGTTTTATGTAATATGCGAAATCGTAAATAACAATTATATACATATACCATGATTACTTGTTCTTCCAGTATATCAACATAATATCTACATATGCCACTATTAGTTATTATCCGAGTCTATCCCATTGTACATAATTCATTGTCAAAATTAATAAGTGTAATTGATACGATAAACCACTAATACACATTGATATACTATAATATTGACAATTAATATACCATTTATTGCTAAACATCATTGTAGTAGGGGTTAATTATCCCATTAATAATGGATAATTACCCCAATGTGGATTAGTGTAATATTAATTGCTTATGAATGGTTTACTTAAAACCATTTATGAATCATGCTTGTTATCCCAGAATATCCCATTGAAATAAACAACTATAACAATAGTGGTGTATCATAGTATAACCACTGAGAAAAACAATTCATATGAATATCCGAATATACAATTTATTAATGCCATTGATAACCCATTCATATTTTCTCCAAATACGCATAAGTATAAGTCTCCCAATGTGGATTAGTGTAAAATTACGTACTTACAATCTGTTTACTTATTGCCAATATGATTATCCAATTGAATACCCCATTCATATAAAATTCATATCTCATTCACATTCCATTGTAAAACCACCATGATTAAACCATCCATGTCAAGCGAGAGCCTAGGTGCTCATGGAGCCTTGTCCAGCTTGGCGTTTCAGCAGATCTTCGCGGGCGAGAGCCGGCGCCGCATATCCAGGTGATCCATGGTCCTAGGTGAAATGATGGGAAGATACGGAGAACATATGGGGAAAATATGGGGAAATACAGGGAACATATGGGCATATATGGGACATCATGGGAAAATATAGGGAAACTATGGGGGACATATAGATACATCCCACTATAAGTGGAGCTTTCAATCGGGAAATCATCCCCATAGCTGGGAATTGTAAGGGAATTACAGTGAATATTAACCAATGAACTATGAACCCGGAATACCTCATAGCTGGCCATATTTCAGCTATTTTTAGGTTTTTTTTAAAACTATTACAATTTAGCCAGATGTGGTTTCCAACCCAGCTTGAATGTAGATCATTTTCGGGAACCAAAAAGGTTTTGCACCATTTTCAACTAAACGTTGACCCATCAGGGATCATCGAAAAAGGGGGCACCAGCAAAACCCGGCACCAGATCTTCGGCAGATTTTTTTGGTGTTTTTTTTTGAAGAGATCCTGTGGGGAAAATCAATCTGTCTATCCATCCATTTATCTATCTATCTAGCTATCTATCCGGCAGGAAGGTCTCGGAATGTCACTTCGCGCCAGTGATCCGCTTTGGAACTTTCGTGGCGTGGACGCAGTGGACGCATGTCGCACCCCCTCCGACCTTTTTGGTCGTCAGAAGCCAGAATCCACGAGAATCCAATGGTGAAAATACGGGTCATTTGGATTTTGTGGGAATATTGATATATAAGTTATATAAGTTATATAACTGTAGATCTTAAGGGGAATTCTACCTTGATGTTTGTTGTTGAAGTCCGATTTTGTTCGGCTCAACATACCACACTTGAGGTGGAGACGGGGATCATCTACGACAAGACCAGTGGGGATTGGCCCAACTGGAAGCTGAACCGAAGTTGGTCATTGGTGGCGCTGTTGTGGCAGTTTTCTAAGGAGGTCATTGATGTCATTGGTACTTGGAAGGCCAGTTGGCTAAGTTGGGTGTCTAAGTAGTTTCAATACTGCAGGTGGTTGTCACTACATTTAGTGGGATTTATAAACCAACTTACAAGAAGGCGGCAGCAGCTGATGGTGGTTGTTTCTTGAGTCGCTGATGGTTGAAGTCTTTGTTTTTTCCAACATCCTCAAAGAATAAATGCCCCTTAATATTGGGTTCCACAATGAACAGATACAGTACTGAACCAGGCCAAAATTGGCAAATCATCTTGTCTCAATGTTTCCGTTCCTCCCTCAGTCGCAGCTGTGAAAAATCTCCATGATATTCCCATGAAAACATTGGGAAATCCCATGAACACCCATTTATATATATATATATAACCCCCATTAGATCCTTATCAAACAGCAGTGCTTTTTGCTGAGGAACACCTTGTTGGCCGACAACCCAGTTCTTTGTCCTCCGGGCGAAGCACTGACAGGTTGCGGAATGTTGCGGATCGTTGCGGAATGTTTTGGGGAAAACGGTGGTTTCGGCATGGGTAAACACCCGTGGGAAACGGTAGGGTTCAGGGATTCAAGCACTCCGAAAGGCCTGCAGATGTGATTGTGGGTAATTAGGCAGGTGTGACCCATGACATTTTGAAGTTTGTGCAAAGTAGACCTTTAGATGGGTTTTGAAAAATTGACGAACCCCTCCATCAAAATCCATCAACAGCTTGGGATTACGTGAGGACCAGAGACTCTTGGATGATTTATATGACGACCTCTCAACGTCTCTCACCACATGGGCACATTGACTGAACATTGCCCTGTGGGTCAAAATTCAGTTGACAGGGGTTGACCAAGCTGGATGGCGGGTCAGAGTACGGATATGTGATTGGCTTAGTTCTTCTTGACTTAGAAGAACTGGGATGAACTGGGATAGTTGACTACAAGAATTGGCAAAGCCATAGCTATACTATCCAATACCTATGACACACCTACCATTGTTTTCCCAGTTTGGCAGTGTTTGACCCTTCGAGACCCGCCTTTGGATCGTCCTTCCATGAGAGGTTTCAAACTCGAGTCCGGCTCCAACAAGTACATGCAGCTGGGCGGCGCTTGCGAATGAACGGAGAATCCCTGAAGACACGGAGCCATCTGAAAATGGCATGTTTATTCCACATGCAAAAAAGAGTCGCACCTGTGAGTCCTTACTGTATATATATAATATTATATATATATATTTATAATATATATGTAATATATATATATATATATATGTACGTATAGATAGATAGTATTTCGCGCAACCATCTTTGACAGAGATCAATAACGGCCTCCCCAATCAAGACGAGCATCGTGTTTTTTCTTCCAGACGAATCTAGCTGCGTGAGGTGAACATACCCAGACCTCTTAAGTTTTGACTGACAATCACCCAACTGTTTGTTCCAGAAATCTGAAGCTAGGTTTCTGAACGGGGCGTCCATGACGCCCCTCCCACTGGTTTCTTCGGAGTGCCTTTTTTCAGGTTCGAGTGCAGCCGCATTGGAGGCTTGGGCATCCAGTACGAATACTTCAGTGCACAGGTGCGACGGATGCTGGTCACCACTGGTCACCGATTCCCGGATGGAAAACCATGGGCGACATGTGACTGGTAGTACTGAACTTCGCCGAAGCAAGAGGTGATCTGAAACCATAGCCGTAAAGCAATGTGAAGAATCATTACCAATCCACATGCCGGGATGGCCAACATCATTGAAGTGCCAAGGCAAAGTAACAGGACATTTTGGAGCTTTCGATACTGAAAATTCAGTCTGGGCTCCGAGTCATGATGTTTTTTGCCATCTGGTCGATCACGACGTCACGACGTGGTTTTAGTTGAACTTCGCAGCGACGCAGGTGGAAGTCACGAAGTTTGACCACGTACGAAACAACTGGCTTGGAGCTGTCAGGACGGTCAAGTCATGCCTTAAAAAGCAGGATATACCTGGCCACTCCTATCTTTATGCTATTGTTATAGCCTATAGCTATATATATATATTGCTAATGGTATGTTCCCAAGTTGACCACAGTTTTGCCATGCTCCAATTTTTGTTTCCCAATTGTTTGAACATGGTGTTTTTTTTCCCCAATATTGGACATACTTATCCTGTGGGCCATAGAGTCATATGAGTCGTATGATGATCTTTGTCTCTGGGTATGTGGGATTTATCTGAAACGACTGGGGATGGTTTATCAGCACAAACAGCAGCTAAGCTCAGGTCAAATGGTCGAAATCCCCCAAAACATAGTAGTGAACTTCATGAAATCCGATTTTTCGTTAGGTAAAATCATGGTAGATCATCATGAGTCATCCATTCAAAAAGGGACATTTTGACATGTTCCATATGTTAAACAACCTGCACGGCGAGGATGCTGAAGGTGGACTGCGGCGAGAATGCCCTGCTGAGCGGCTTCCATTTCGAGTTTTCGGAAGGAGGCGCCAGAGATCCAAACGTGGCTAACGCTAAATTGCTGCACGAAAAATGGAGGTTTATAGCTGGAAATAGCCTTTGTGAATGGTGGATTTTTCATGATTTTCCATTGCCATGTTTGCCGATCCCTGCGATTGGATAGTACCGGCTTTTTTGAGGTCCATAGGAACTCCAAGGGTCCACATCCACATCCACATCCATCACCCATTCCACGTCAGTCTACCCGCACCATACTGGTGAGTCATAAAAGTGATTGCTTACCGTCACATTTTCAGCACCGCATTTGCATTCATGATACTGATGATATGCATTAATTAATAGGCAATCTTTACTGTATATGACATACTAGACACATACATCTACATCAATTATAACCTTTCTCTGCCACGTCACACTAGAAATGATAGGTGGGTCATCCCGAAAGGGCCTTATTCGTCCTTATTCGTCCTTATCCAGATCATTGAAACATCCAAATGTTGCATGGGCCACGTCCCGTCCGTTGGGCCGGATTTTGCGAGGTCGGTGGGCCCGTTCCAAGTACACCTGTTCCAAAGCCGGTGGTGCCCCAGTGGTCATGGAACCCAGCACCACCATCGAGAGTCGGTGCCTGGGCGATGTCCTGGTGCCAAACACCAAAACACGGGATGGTTTTTGGCTGTTTTTAGAGCCATTTGCGATAGCAAACAATGGGTTTGTCTGAAAATAGTGTACCCCTACACCCAATGGATCCCAATGGTTAATGATCATTATCCCTACTAAATGGCTATAATTGGGGGTATACCCAATTTCAGACATACCCAATCAGAAATACAATGGTTAAAACATGTTGAAACAATTGGGCTACGTTGTGGCGGTTTGCGCATTTGGGCAAGCAAGCACGCTGCCCGGCCTTTTGAAGGGGTAGGACTGATTTGGAACCAAGAAACTGAACAGCTTTACTTTGAAAAAACTACTGTAACAGACTTACGGACCTAAGCATTAGGTGTCTGTCAGAAACAGTCAGATCACACTTTACAATACTTTATATATCTTTATAGATATACATACAACATCATATAACGCATTGGTATATATATATATATATATATACAGTACACATATTTTTCTAACCGCAAATCATCAGTGAATCATCTAGAAAAGGCATCCCACAGTCACTGGAGCCCCTTCTGAACTGGAGGTTCCACAGTGCGGAAGGCATCTTCTGCCCCAAGTTCCGCGACATGACGACCGGACGATACCGGTGCCTTGGGCCGAGAGATCTGAGATGATCCATTTCTTGAAGTGAACAAGTACCCTCTGGTAAACTAACATAGCTGTTGAAAATCACCATTTTTAATGGGAAAATCACCATTTATAGTGGATTTTCCCATGAAAAATGGTGATTTTCCATAGCTATGTTAGTTTACCAGAGGGTAAACATCATATTTGGATATATTTGGCTATATAAAAATAGTGGATCAGCCGTTTCTGATATTTTTTTCTAAGGCCAGGGCATTGAATGCATGGATTTGCCGAGGTATGAGAACACCGCGGCCAGTGGTGAGACCTTGACGTTCCAAGAGGCTCCGTTGAGTACTCCACTTGACTCCCATCTGGATAGCTAACCGAAACCTTGGTGCAGTGCATCTATTCGTTTTCGGGTCAGTTTCTAAGGTTAGTCTGTGGTGTTGCTTGCGGGACATAGCCATGAAACAAAACCAGGAAAAGTCAGTGTGGATGTTCAACATTTCGCCATTGCCATTTCGCCAACACGCAACTACGGATCCCATATGGTTTTGACTCCGTGTGGTATGACCACAGTGGTTCCGCCTGGGAAGATCCCAGTCGTGGCAAATTGCCGTGTCCAAAAATAAGCTGCTACTCCATGATCCATGAAAATCATGTTTATTAGGGTGTATGATCATGTTTCCCTGTAAAATTACTATAGATATCATCAATTGGGATATGCTACCCTTATAGTAATATAATTTTGGACACATTTGCATCATATTCCAATATATTCCAATATATACATATGTAATATATATATATATGTAAATTTCCAATGCATCTGTCGATCCTTTCATGCCTCAGGTTGGAAGTGATTCGTGATGCCGCTGCATATCGGCTGGACAGGCCTTGAGCCTCTATTGGCTGGATGGTAGAAAAGAGGGTG
>Ga0126342_10019794_pt1:0-10000 | contig 11391 bp, 14 predicted proteins | sample Cyp1metagenome_FD_92528 | JGI IMG/M metagenome (GOLD analysis project Ga0126342, IMG submission 92528) | Coral microbial communities from Lord Howe Island, Old Settlement Bay, Australia - Cyphastrea 1 metagenome | ecosystem: Host-associated > Invertebrates > Cnidaria > Coral ... | reverse complement strand
TTGTCATGGACCGTGAAAAGCTCTGGGGGATGCCGACATGCGGTTGCCAAGTCACCCCTGCAACCTGCACAGTGAGGCCATGCTTGTTCGTGAAGTGCTTAAAACGCAGAGATGCTGCTGGCACTAGTTTTGCCTGCAACTGATATCAACCGGTGGCATCAATGGCCAATGGCCCAAACAACAAGAAACGCAGCAAACCAACTCAGACTGACAAAAGAACTGGAATGAAACTGTTTGAGCGGATTGAAAAGGCTTGAGATCATCAATCATTTGGGATGGCCCGGGTGTGCCGCACACATACGAAAGGCTTCAAAACATAGACAAAAAATGCAAAACGATTAGACATACCGTCATAACGTCCAAAAACGAAAAAGGGATACAAATAACACCATGCAACAAGCGATTTGTGTTCTTTCTAGCTCGGCATGGGGCCAAACGTTTGCATACCTGGTTCTGAGGCGTTGTGGTCTTGCTAGTTGCAAAAGACAATATCATTTCACCGACATTGCAAGCTAAGCTGCTCTCTCGCCAATGAAAGCCCATCCACCAACGACTGGAGAAAGCATACCATATCCTCTGCTTTCTGCAGGCACTTGATCCAAAGACTGTCCAAATCGAACTGAACAAACAGAAGAAACAAAAGAAACGGAAGAATCAAGCCTGAAAGAAATCTGAAAGAGAACTAACTTGTGACTTTCTATTTTGCATTATTTTGCCATATCGTTTCACACATGTGGCTGATTACGCACAGTCAGGCCAAGCATCCATGACCTTCATAGCCGGCACTCAGCGTGAAGCTGGTGCTATTCAGCCAGGTGATTTTGGAGCTGTACCAGTCGTAAACCTTCAAAACTGATGGACATGTCTTCGGCGCCTTGAATGTTGAATCATGTGTGTGCGCAGTGTATGTGTTTAAAAGTTTAATGTGCATATATATATATATACATATGATTATATAAATATATATGTTGGCATCTATATGCATATGTATATGTATATGTATATGTATATTTATATGTATCTATAATATATATATATATGTGTATGTGTAGCATGTATGTGTGTGTGCTTATAATTGTCACCATTTTTTACAATATCATCATCATCATCATCATCATCATCAGCATCAGCATCATCATCATCATCATCGTCACCATCATCATCATCATCATCATCGTCATCATCATCATGAATAAGATTGGAAAGTAACGTTGACGTTGAAGCAGTACAGTACTTCAGGATAGTCTGGTGCTTGCATCGCTAGGTTGCAGCCAAGCATCTGCAAAGGATTCAGCCCTGTGGCCTGCAAGACTGATCTGTTTGTAACGGCACCCAAGTTTTGCAAAAACTGTCGGGATCAAGAATATGGCATGGTGATGCATCATGAATGTAGTGAAACATGCAAGGGCATCAATACATCCAGCAGTGCGCTCCTCAATAGCTGTGCTCGGGATGACATGCACTGCTATTGCACCGCGCAATTTTCCTTGCATCGGTCCTGTCAGCATCACTTCGTCGAGCTGCAAAGGGCCAGGCACGTCCATGAAAATATAGAAGACTCTGCCGAGACCATTTAGGTCCTTGCAGCTTGTGGTCAAGCTCTTTGCTGCAGGTCCAGGTATGCAACAGGCTCAAGAGCCAAGGACATCTGGCCGTACTCCGCATGTTCCAACAGCTGGTAGCATCCTGCAGCATCTTGCAGCCAAGAAGCTGAGTAAGTGGAGTACTTGTGACAGCTGGCCTTGGCAAAACAGGCAGCACAGATTCAGCGGCACGACATGTGCGACACAGTGCGTGGTGGTCTTCCTAGCGACTAAGGCAGGAACAGGGTCAACACCTGCACAAGCCAAGGTGATTAGTTTTGTCTGGTTCGTCAAAAACATTCAAAAACTGGTTTTCAGACTTGGCATACTGTTTGCTGCCCGTTGTTGTTCCCACGACTCATACACTCATGCAGCTGACGCTTCCAGTAATCAAGCCTCTAGAAAAGCAAGACTCCAGTGGCATGATTGGCCTATCCGGCTTGAGCACCTAGGAAGGTCATGGAAGGTCACCCTCAATGTCAAGAGATGTCAAGAGAGTTACGCTATGGTTTCACAGAGTCTCACCCTTGAAGGGTGTGCATGACTGAATTCAATGATGAGGCTAAGGTGCTTTTCCGTCTCCCCGGCAGGTTGACATTACTCTGGAGGCATTCAGCAGGTGGATCCCATCCTAGACGCTGCAGAAGCAAGAAATCTCTGCCGTACCATCCGTGCTCGGAAATCTATCATAGCTTGGCCAATGCACGCACTTTCGGCATTTGTCTCATCATATTTTGAGGGAAGTGTTCAGACCATCCATGCAAACAAGATTCCATCGGGCCAACCATAGCACCTGGCATTCCAGTCCCAACAAGCAAGACGCTTGCAATGCTGCGAATGAATCATTATCATTCATAATCTGATGGAGGCAGTCCTCCAAAACTCAGCCGGTCCACTTGAAGCACGGAAACAGGACATGCAAATACACTGCTGGCGCTGTTCATGTCATGTGCACTGCCGTGTTCTGATGCTGGGGTGTTCTGCGTTGAGTGCGAAGGACCCCGAAGTACCCTTGGCAATAGCGTCTACAATTAGAGTCAGAGAGCGAGTGACATTTTTGGATAGTCCGAAGCGGGGAATGGCAAGATGCAAACAAGAAAAGGAGATATTGACCAATGCCAATGGTAAAAGTTCAACTACAACCTGCATGATGTCACAATTGTCATATTAACAGAAGTCTGTGGCAATTATGTGTCCTTTCTCCTGGCATTCTGAGCATTCTGCTGCCCAATTCCAGCCCCGCGCCGCCTGATAGCGTGGCCATCAGGGTCGCCCGGTTGGGCCGCTCTTCTGGGCCGACGATCTGCCCACCAGTCTGCGGGAGGTTGCCTCAGTGGGAAGAGGCTCGCGTTTCAGGACGGGGGACGTTGAACGGAACAAAAACATCAACACTGTTCCAAACAGTTTCCAGATGCCTTGCCAACCGGAGGCAGCAATTTCTGGGGTGGAAATATATGCGTCGAGAGAGAGAGAGGGAGAGAATATATATATATACAGTATATATATATACATATATCTATCTAGCTATTATATATATATATATACGTACAATATATATATCTAGACTGCAGGCATTGCCTGCAGCAGCCGTAGGTATAGCCAGCTTCTCTCAGTGGTGTCCAAGTTGCTTGAGTAGAAACCTCAGACCAAAAAGCACCAAAACAAAAAGTGGCAAAGCGTTGCCAAAAATCACTGCAGTTCCACGTACCGGGGCAAGGGACCGTCCTTGAAGGGGAGAATGCCGATGGCCCAATAAAACATAGACCTCACACCCACATCACCCATTAAAATTTATCTGAATTCATCTGAACTCTGAACTTCCAAGATTCACCGAACCGACACAGAATCCGACATCGAGTCACCCACATGCACTGCATTGATCCGCATAGTCTTGCACTGTCTTGACTTCGTATGCGTGTAAGCAATGGTCTGTAAGTCACAGTACTGTATGTCACAGTGCCGCAACTTATTCATCGAAGCGATTTTTTCAGGCAAGGCAATCTGCTTGCGGTCCATGCTGCGTCGCTCCGATAGCCCACTGTGTGTCCCTGTCTATGTAGTCACCTGTGAATCCATGGGTCATGAAGAATGATGGATCGACAGAGCCAATTGACCCCCTCCCACCATATCCCACCTGTTGCTCGAGCATTTGTGACTGCTGGATAGGCAGCTGCGGAGAGGACATCGTATGGATAGGGCATGCAATACCTTGGGAGGTCATGAAATGATCATGAACTCACGGTTCATAAATGTTCAGAAGCCAGTTGCCAACAGAAGTGGAAGAACAGGATCGAATCGGCGATGGCAATAGATTCAGTCAAGGCCACTGCACGGTCCTGCCACTGCTGGCTGCACCTATGGCCATGCCACGAAGCCACAGGTCTGCAAGCGATATGTTGGTTTGCAACGCCTGTGCGAGGCGTGGCAAGTCTGGCTGCGACTTTGGGGGATAGAATCCTGACCTATCCTGACATATATCCTGACCAATTCAAACATATTCAAATTGATGGAAATTGTCAAAGTATATCAAAGTATGGCACAAAGTCTGCATAGGCAGCAAATCAGCTTCAAGAAATGGATGTATCCAAGCTCCAGGAGTCCCTAACAAATTTCGAGATTCTGCATGCATGTAAAATGACGCCCCACTGGCAGGTCCTCGACGTTGTCGTACTCTGTACCTAAACGTTGGTGGAAATCGTGTTGTACCCAATTGTGTTCTCCATTGTCGCGTCTACGCACCAAAGCTGAGGACTGAACACATCCAATCTTGCTCGTACATGGATAGACCCCAGCCTTCTTGCTGGGTGAAGAACCACCTTCCCAGATCTTGGCACCAAAATTAAGTTTGTAGGGGAACCACGTATCTATATTGGAAACATTTGGAAACATGTTTTCCGCCAAGCTGAGCCAATTCCTGCTAAATTGCTCAACCAAACCAAAGATTTTCTTTGAGCACAAGGCTAGTTGGCACATGCAAGCTCGCCTGAAGAATGCCTCCGGATCTTCTGGGATTGCTGCCTTCTCGGACAAATGCCACTTGAAGGGTTCGTGCCTCGAGAAACCCTGTGCAGTGTCTATTCATGGTCAGGAGCCACACTAGTGCCACACGAATCCAAATTGTACCAACCCTGCCATGTCCTATGAAGAATATGAAGGTTCATAAGTTGTCAGGAGAAGTTGCTTTACATAGTCTGAAGTGGGCGACCACTGCCTGTTGTGCATCCTGAGCTCAGTGAGCATACAGCATACGCTATGCGCAATCTTCTCGGATGTAGAAGGACAGAGCTACAAGCTGTGGAAGCAAAAGGAAAAAAGAGCATGGTAATATACGAAAAATATACGGTAATTTAATGTAATATTTATATGGTAAATTAGTGTACTTAGTGGTCTTAGTGATAAATGGATATGAATGGTAATGAAGTTGCAAACTGCTGGCAGTGAACTGGATGCTGGCCCAAGCTTCACCATCGGAACTTGAAGCTTCGACTGAATATATGCCATACCATGGGGGAAGACGGAAGGCAGGGCCGTCCTGCTGAGGCAAAAAATGGTGCGAAGACTTTGCAGCTCGCTGGCTGTCAGCCATTCTATTGAAATCTCCGCACTACTTGGTTTGTGCATGCATAATCATGCATAGAAATGCACAAGCGGCCGACTTGTTGTTTGCTTACCGTTTGCATGGTTGATTGTTTCTCTCGTTTCTCCGGCTGACAATCAAATATGATGCAACAGTAATTGAGCCCATCTGGTCCAGTTGACCACCGCCCCTCCACCACCACCAGGATCGACTTTACCATCTTTGGGATAGAACCAGGAGTCGAACCTCAGGGCACTCAGGTGTGAAAGTTGGCATGGATTCTGTTTATTCAACCCATCTGTTTCCTCTTTTGAACAATGTGCTGGTCGAGTTGCTGCCAATGCTTAAAGGGAACTCCCAGGGAGTCATGATACGCCTGCAAAATAAGATGCATGGCGCGTCGCGCAGGCAGCAAGTGAACATACTATCGATATGAGCACATCCGTCGAAGAAACATCGGTTCAACGCGGCGGACCAACCCATGCGCACCTTCACCTTTGGCAAGGTCTCCTCGTAAGTCTCATTGGTGCCAGTTGCATAGTGGTAGTAGCCTTGATAGGCTTGGTGCAGTTAAGAGATTTGACAAACCAACGATGCACTTGCCATGCCCAGCCAAGCTTGGGTTGTGTGATTGTTGCTGTGTTTGTTAGGTGTGTATACATATATATATATTATAATATTATATTATATTATAGTATATTACATTATATTATATTGTATTATATTATATGATATATCATATTATACCATATATATATATAATAATGTATATATCATATATTATGTATAATATATATATAATATACATTATAATTATGGTGTTATGTGTTTGCATGCTTTGATGTGGAGTGTGATTCCTCAGGTCACGACCTCCGTTGTCGGTCCAGAAACCGATGCTACCCACAACATCATCACCTTGGCCAAAGCTGGCTCCGGCTGCAGCGACCGAAAGTTGAGGGCCATTGGAACTTCGGAAACCTCTGGGCCTTTGGGGAAAAAGTTCCAAAACCTTTGCGCACCACGCAATTCATGTGATTCTGTAGGGGGTGCTCCCAAATTCACAGCGAGGAAAAGCCAGCAACATAGGTGCTGCAGGATTCGCCGGGAGTTCTAGGAGGCCATTCTAAGACCAAATCAATCCAAAGTATACCGTGTACCCAAATAAAAAACAAGCGTCGATACATATCAGCTCGAGGCTTTCCTGTGAATGTCAGCATCCGATCTCCCCATGACATCATTCCTCAGATTTGCCAAACAAAGTGACCACTGTGCATTCGAAGATTCAATCGCAACTGGTCAAGGTCAGGGCGCCATCCAAAATGCCGCTGCCAGCCGACAGAATGAAGAGCTGCTGCCACCCAGCAGGAATTTGTCGGACCGTTCCTTTGACACCTGCACCAAAGAGGCCATCGCCTGCCTTAGCCATGCCCTGTAGCCACAGCATCAAGCTGAACATGCTCCAGTGCTCCAGCAATCTCCAGCATGACTACGAAAGTGCTGGCAAGGGGCAAACATGTGCTGAGCCTGTCAGGCCGAACATCTCAGGATCTGGAAAGAGAAAACTGTTCCGGACATTCTACATATTCTATGTTCGCCTCTCAGCTCAATTTCACGCTGCTGTGAGCGCAAAACCGCAAGACCATGCAAAACCCTACTTTCAGCTGGCCTTTGGCGTCGTCAAGGGTGAAAATACCGTCATGGATGGAAGCTTTGAAATGGCAGAGCCATTCGTGGCATTGTAGATCACCAGCGGGGCACCCCCCTGGTGGCTTGATGCATAGCTGCCCAAAGTGCCTGTTCTCAAATTCGATCAGCATCAGTTTGAGAACAAGAAAAAGGCAGGCTCTAGGCTCCTTATCTCCAAACCTGGTGACAGACGTTGCAACGACTGTGTGCCAAAGATCCTTTTTCAAATCTGATCCGCGTGGCCCATCAAAACGATTCACAACATGAGAACGAACATGTTTGGAAAATGTTGCCAAAAAGATTAGTTGCAGTGCTGGAGGGACGGGAAGATATTATGATAAGCGAAGCAGTCCAGGTCTTTTGCAGGTCCAGAGGTTCGGAATGAAGGGAAGAGTGTTGCAGGAGCCTGTGCCAGCAACAAAAAGTAACTGAATCAAAATGAAACATCGAACACAAGTTCTCCGAGCAAGGCCAACAGCATGGCACAGATCTACCAGGCATACTGTGGAGGTAGCCAAACCTGAAGCTTTCAGAGTCCAAACCTCTTTAAACCCATATATTGCAAAAATGTAAAAATGTCACGAATCTTTATGGAGTTTTGCGCTCAGGAAAAAGGTCCGTCTGCCTGCATAGTTTTCCCCCATGGTCGCGCTGGCAGAAACAATGTTTCTGGGAAGAACTGCCTCATCTGGGCGGAACATGACAATGACAATGTCTTAATATCCAACAATATCAACAATGCCCCACTTCTTGGTCGAGCAATTGTTGCCGCAAATCATAGAACAGCCGGCCCAGTCCAGTCTTCCCATGTTGCAAAGTTACTCAAAGACGAGAATGCTCGAGTCTGCCTCATATGTCCGGAAGGAGGTCTCTATAAGGGTGCTCTTGCTGCCTGCCTTTGACCACTGAATCGTCTTGTAGGTATATCCTGCGAACAAGAAGTTGGGTAAGTTACATTCAGAAACCGCGCGCTTTCAGCGCCCGATACATCCCAATACTGTCCTCTGCATGCATGCATCCGGCTTGATCGCTTGTGTTGCTGTAGGTCTGTGTGATTTGCCCTTTGGATCCCTGTGGTTGTTCTGCTCTTAACCTATGACCTTTAAGCGCGTTTATATATATATTCGCCGGTATGAATTGTCACTCGTCCCGCATCCAGATTGTCCTCCAAGCGCATCCGTCCCTTTCCCTTCACGCCGACCAGTACGTGACAACTCGGAGGAATTCAAATGTCCCACGCGGACCTGCAAACACAACTTAGAAGAGCACAGAAGCAAGACTGCAAGACTGCAAATGTGCTGCATAAACATGACTCAAAGAAAAGACCCTGGCCTCTCCACCTTCAAGCCACAGAGTCCCATCTAAAGTCACTTCAAAGCCTCGGGCCACTCGCTTACTGCTGTTTTTTGAACATGTTTGATTCTTTTTGAATCTGTTTCATGTTGACGAAGACTACTGGGGTCGTGCTGAGCTGCTGCCGCTGTCGCTGACATTGACCTTCAAAATAGGCGCTGCAGGAGCGATGCCAAATGTCGCTAGCAGCGTCGCAATGCCAGCTGCTCGCCAGCACAGCATCAGCACGGACTTGCAACAAGAAAAATGGAAACACTTTGACCATTTGGGTGCGTTATGAATAAGTTATGAACCAGTTCTTTGGGAATATCTGCATGTGTGATATCGACCATTCGACCATCAAAAATGCAGCCATGCACAAGGCTGTACCTCTAACACCTTGCTGCATCTTGTCCTTCGTGACATGGGACTGGGCTGTCTTACAGTTATGGCTGAGCGGGCTGCGACGAACTTGTGTCCTTCAATAGCCAAAGCAACTGCATACATGGAAATGAGTCGACACAAGTGACAATTATGGAACAAATCACATCACATCAACTTTGGGCACCTGACCATCAGAGTACAATATAATATACATATTATAATATATTTACAATATTAGTATATATATATAATTATATATATATAATTATATATATAGTGTGTGTGTGTTGTCTATCTTTGTCGACCGCAAAGGCAGTGCCTTCTGCATAACTTTTTTCGGCTTAGCTGAAGTGTTGAAGTCAGCTTGCCCACATTGGTAAGGTCAGGCGTGCAAGGCGAACAAGGCTCGGTTCCATTGGTTCCCTGCTCCTGGCCAAATGGATGTGGAGCTCATGAAGAGTGGTTGAAAGTGTTTAGTATCAGTAGCCCATGCAAAGCTCTAGCTGACTCTAGCTGCTAGCAAAAACAGCTCAGTGAAAGAAAACAAGCTTAACCGCAACAGGGGCAGCCCTGCAAGACATTGCAAGGGAACCAGTTCTTGCTACCTCCCCACCAATCCTTTTCCATTTCTGGCTGTGCAAGTACAGACACGTGCGCATGTGGGAAGGAAATTTGGCCAGGAATTCTTTGAAGTGTTCCCAGTTGGGTGAGGATGCTTGTCAGCGTCGACACATTCCACATACTATTTACGCTACCATGGTCCACCTTGCTTCAAGCCTGTATTTTCACGAGCTCGTTCCTCCTTGGCATCTTCTTACTAGAACAAGTGCCTCCTCGACATCGAAAAGCCCCAGATTTTTCCACTTGGCACCAGACAGCTTCAACTCAATCTGGACATCTTCTGCAGGTATAGTTGAAATTCTCAAAGTCAGCGGAATAGTTCGCACGGATCAGCTTCAAGGTCTGGGGCCACAAATTGCCGGCGTTGAATTTCCGGTTTTGTGCCTCTGGAAGGAGATCAGGCCAACGGCACAGATTTGCGTGCAATTTTGCACATGGGACCCTGGGAGCAGGTGCACTGGTGCACCCATGTTTATATCTGTTTATCTCATCACTGTTGGAATTCCCCTGCTCACATGGACTCCAGCATTCTTTAGACAAAAGACGGTGGTCCACCTTGCACTACTCAAATGGCACATCTAAAGAATGTCTACCTAGGATGCAAGGGGGTCTAAGGCCATCTAAAAAATCATGGTTTAGGCAACCAACTACCAAAAAATACAAACAAATACCAAAAAATACAAATACAAAAGCAGAACTCTAAAAAATAGGGAGTCCATGTTAGCCATGTGGACGTCAACAGGTATAAAAATACCAAATGTACCCAAATGATTGCTTTACACATCGGAGATGGCCGGCGCACAACAGCAGTTTTAGC
>Ga0126342_10019793_pt1 | contig 11391 bp, 10 predicted proteins | sample Cyp1metagenome_FD_92528 | JGI IMG/M metagenome (GOLD analysis project Ga0126342, IMG submission 92528) | Coral microbial communities from Lord Howe Island, Old Settlement Bay, Australia - Cyphastrea 1 metagenome | ecosystem: Host-associated > Invertebrates > Cnidaria > Coral ... | reverse complement strand
ATTCATGACTTGAATTTGTATTCCAGCATTCTGAAACCACTGCCTTGTCCGTTTATCATTTCTCTTGTCTAGTCTCACTGCATGTTTAACTTCTTACACATGCATCTATCTGGAAGCCATATGGGTATCAGTATGATCTTGATACCTCGTCGCAGAAAAGCTGCAAGGGAACTCTGCGTTTGCAGCAGCTGGGAGCAATCCTGGAATCCAACTCAATCATGTCTTCAAAGCTTGCAATTCCAAACCGGGGCCCGATAGTTAGGTAAGTTGGTGCAAATAAGTCAAAGAACTGAGAGTTAGTGAATGTTATAAAGTAACTTATAACAGCAGATTCAATGCCATGAAAATTGGGGATTTGACCAACATGAGTGGTGGTACAAAACATTAAACGACCCTACATGTTATGTACAATTTCAATACATTGCGTTTCTGATGGGAAAAAAACAGTTGATATTAGTTTTCGAAGGCGATGTTTCTTATTGGTAATATTAATAACACGATGTACTATTCAACCGACCATATTTGTTGGTTGACAAGTCATTTAATGTGGTCTTTTGAACATCATTTATATTGTGTTTAACCACCAAAACCCTGTGATATTAATTGATACAGGCTGCTTGACTGATGCAGTTGAAACATCCCCACCTTAACACGGGGTAAAAACAACTGACCAGCCACATTGAACAGTACTAACCATGGTTATGACTCTCTTATAAATGAACAGCTTCAAAAGCCCTGGCGGTGACTGATGCCTACAAGGGGTTATACTACCTTCTACACATTGCAGTACATGAGCCAACCATGATTTGGAATTTATCAACACTGCTCGTTTGAAGACGCTGGCTGAGCTGAAGGTGGCAGCACTTTGACCACTGCAATTGCTGTTGCCCAGTGAGTTCCCACAGATAGAAGCCCACTGGCGTTGCTTGTGACTATGATTTACCGTACTACCTAGACACACAACACACTTGCTATGCAATCTATGTAGGATGAGCCATGACTAGCAACCTTCGATAACCTTCGATTCAATAGCGGTGGGTATCAACGGGTTCATGGTACCATGTGTTTCCCTGCGTTGATTTGGTACCTGAAACGCGTTTCAGCGCGTTCATGGTTTCAGGCTCCAGTACATCCATTACAAGGTTAATCCCCAAGTTTTAGTCCTTGGAAACCTGCTGGAACGGGATGTCCCTTAGAAAGGTAAGTGGGCTTATAATGAAACTAGGCAAACGATATAGAATTCATGTACCTATAGATTTGATAACATTGGTTGGGGTTATAAACCAACAAACCAACGATTCATGTACAGCACCCATAGCTGGTTAGATGGGGTTACAATAGGTGATAAACCAACAAACATAACACAACATAGCAACAGGGTTGCCCCTCCTTGCTGCCCAAAAAAAACGGAGGACCAGGAGGCCCCAGAGCACATGGACTGGAGCTTCTCTGCTGAGGAGGTTGTCGGGGTATCCCGCATTTCGGGGGATGGTGGGCAGCATGAGAATGGGAATGGTACTTAAATGTACTAAGTAAGACCAATTATATTAATTATATGTATAACTACGTAGGCGAAGTATCTATCCACCACTAGTAATGGTAATGGTATTAAGAATGGGAATGGTACTACAACTAGGCGAAGTCTCTCTGTCGAAATTTCCGTGGCGCAGGATGCCACATGTATCACGGAATCCCCCTACCAGGCGCTGTCGGCTGTTGGATCTGACGATCCAACTGAGCCAAGGGTTGCCCTCCGTCGTGATTTACCCGGCCTGGTAAATATACAAAAAGCTATTGAAGCCATGGCCCAGTCGAAATAGTTGATTTACCCATCAAAAGTGGTGATTTTCCATGGTGATGTTTGTTTACCAGAGGGTATTCGATATTATAGTGATAATGATGGGGATACCTATTGATATTATAGTGATGATATTATAGTGGTATTAGAGTGCCTGGTTGTCATACCCATTCGGCAACCAGGAACCAGGAACCAGTGCCCCTTATGTCACGGCTATGTGTGGACAATGTGTGGGGAAATCTGGGGGTCCAAGGTGAAAACAGTCAACCAAGGTGGTGGTTTGTTAGCCAATAAAAATACGCAATGAACAGCTACCCTCTGGTTATTTAACATAGCCATGGAAAATGGCTCATTTATAGATGATTTTTCCCATTAAAACCTCCATTTATGAGGGATTTTCCATGGCTATGTCAAATAACCAGATGGTAAACTTTGTTGAAGGGTAGGATGATAGAAAAGCGGACATGGGAGTTTTGCCAGGAAAAAAAGTGTTCACCAGCAACCCATAATCCTTGTAAATAATGACCAATGGTAGGTCTTGGGTACTACCTCCGGATAATTCGGTGGATGAAATACTAAACAAATATAGGTGTTCCATGGTTTTCCGGTGCATCAAAGTCGGGCCATGAAGTGAGGATGGACGATTTGGGACGACAACCTTTTTTTGGCAGGAATATCTCAGTCATCTCGCTTTGTTTGTGGATTTTTCATCCACCAACACTGCAAACAGCAGTTTAATCGGTAAACCTTGGTGGTAATTAAACACGGGTTGATGTACCCGTTCCCCTTGCCTCACCACGAAAAGAGCAGCTAGACAATGGTGGAATACGTTTGCACTAAGTTGACAGAGTCACAAAAATGTCCACGTTTGCACAATTTGCGTTCCCCTTTTGCATTGTAAATTTGATGGGCCGGTTGTGTCTAAGCGTTATCACTGGTTTTATGAATGATCATAATGATCCCAACCTCTGTACTGACCAGCGGCGTACTAGGTAGGAAGAATCGTTTGTTTCGGATGTTAACGCACAGATCTATCAGTTTTTTTAATGTGTTTTTTGATTGATGAAATGTTGATTGTTTAGTTGGAAACCACCCTGAGAAATGCGATCATGATTGTCTCTAGGTATGAGAATTCTATAGAATTCTTCTCATCCAACGGCTGTGCGACCCCTGTTTCTGACCAAACCTCGTTGTAGAAACATGGCGAAATTGTGGCGTGTAGTGGAGCATGCTATTCCCAACAGAGTTTTGATGCAAGTTAGATACCAGAAATGTCAATCATATACAGGTTCGCATTTACAATCAAAAACGCGATTCCCCTTGGGACTTACCCGCCAGTCAATTCGCATAAATATCGGAAAAGCAATGGAAAAGACCATGGAAAAGCCATGGTTTTTCCCTAATGATCTATCAAAGGTGGGTTTTGTTCATATCCACCATGGATAGATCAAACATATGGATTGTTCATATATATATATAATATAATATATATATATATACATAGATATTATACATATATATACACATATGGATTATCAAAATATGGATATCATCTATGGGTTGTCCCATATTTTCATGTTGGGCATCGCGAATTTTGCCACTTTCGCCTTGCAGGATTGGGGTGATTTCTCGTGGGGCGGCTGAATTTCCAGGGATTCCGTGGGAGAACTATTACCCCTTAGAAAGCCCCAAACGTAAAGGATATAAATGGGTAATTTATATATATATACACATATATATTGATATTTACCAAACTATATAAATGATATTTACCAAACTATATATATATACTGGTTGGTGGCTTGGAACATGATGACATGGCTTTTATTTGTCCATAATATATGGGAATAATCATCCCAACTGACGAACTCATATTTTTCAGAGGGGTAAGTATACCACCAACCAGTATGTATATATATATATATAGGATATGAATTGGTAATTTATGTGTATATATATATATACATTGATTTTTACCAAACTTTATTTATATATATAATTTTTAGAATCGTAATGATCATATACAAAGTAATTTACCTACCACATGACGCCACTATCTTTGTTTGATTTTACGTTTCTATCCTTTTGTCGCTATAAGTGAGGCCCCAAAATGAACAGATTCAGTACTGAATCAGAGTTTCGGGGAGTGGCTGTTGGCAGGGGGAAGCGCAAAACCGTGGAAAATCTCATCACTGGCATTGGTTTTCTTCAAACTTTAGATACCTGCTGTAGACAGTGGTTGCCAGATGATTGTTCGTTTTGGATGTCATGCGTTTTGTCAAGGCAAACCACCGATCAAAGAGGTGCACCCCTTGCCACCCTATCGGCATGGAACCCTACGAGACGGGATGGAATCCTAGGAGAGGAAATATGATGTTACCCTTTGGTCATGTTACCCATTTAATGTCAACCCTGGATTCATAAACCCATAGGCTGTTTAATTTGGGGGGGTACCATTTCAGTATTGGATTATGACTATTGGAGGAGTACCCCCCCCTAATTTTCATAAACAATGGTTTATATATTTATCCGGGGTTGATATTATAGTTGATTTACCCATTAGAAGGGATGATGACTGACTTCCACAGCTTTATGGTAAACGTTTACCAGGCCGGGTAAATTTCCTGGATGACCCAGCCATTTTCTGATCATCCCTCAACCGGGACGTGCTCAGGTTGCTGGAAGGATACTTTGGCGGCGGTGCCTTTGGACCTTCAGCACCGCCACTTGCGGGAAGTTTCGCCAAGGTTTACTCGGATCTCCGGAAGATTCCATATGAATTCATGTGAACATGGCTGATATACGCGGCTCAACTGGTGATCAATACGCATCTGAGGATCATCCCAAATCGACCATATAAAATCCCATCCCCCTCTTATCAAACACCAGCCAGAAACCATGGCTCAATAGGGGATTTGTTCTCATATCTATGGGGGGATGGGATTAGGTGTTACCACGTTATGTCCAGTTGGTGTAGAATACTTTCTGACATGCTTCCACAAGCCAAAACTGGGTGCAACAACATAAGTTGTTCTTCTGGGAAAAGATGAGACATGAGGACCAGAAACCAAGATCAGCAAGTTGTATCAGATCCTGGGTGTAGCATGGTGTACCTACGTTTCTTTGTGCATAGGTGGTAGGAGAAGTGGGTTTTGATGTGAGGTGTTGTTTTGGAGTGTGTCCTGGGCATTCCTGGGCTAGACCTTTTATTCTTCCTCCAAGTGATACGACTCAGGGTCCCCAGCGCAGCCTGAGGTCGAAGAAGATGAACGGCGTGTTGCTGCAGGCGGGTTTGCTGGGACAACTGGCTAGTGGAGAATGGAAGGTGCCAATGGGTTGATTCTTTTCTTGAAAAAAAAGGCACTTGATGTCCAAAGCTATCAAAGATTGAGTATGATTGATTATGATTGATTGACATATTTTTCAGCGTGCCGAAGATCGTCCGTAAAAACTAGGTACGACTTGTACTCGACACAGACAATCATCGAATATATCTAGTCGGACTTGGCACAATATCATGCGGTTTTTCCAGCAACGTGTTTTTTAGAATTCTCACAGATGTTCCAGGCATGTTTTCTGCTTGGTGGTTTCAAACATGAATGTTATTTTCCATTTCATATATGGGATGTCATCCAAACCCCATTGACGAACTCCATCATTTTTCAAGATGGTTATTGCACCACCAACCAGTATTATTAACCATTATTAACCATTATTAACCATGAAAATCCCATTAAATCCTATTAAACCACTATAAATCTCATTAAACCACCATTAAATCCCATTAAACCACCATTAAATCCCATTATACCACCATTAAATCCCATTAAATCACCATTAAATCCCATTAAAATCATCGGCTGTTTTTGATCTTCCCAATGCCCATCCGATCATCGGAGATCAGGAAGTTAACACGCCGCCGGCAGACAAGGACGGCAGGGCGTGATGTGTTCGGGGTGACCGCCCAACAGGATCCATCTTTGAGAAACTCTTAATTACAACATCATTATATGGGATAATTATAACCATATATGGGATCATTTTAAAGTCAATAACCATATAATGGATGGTTGGTGGTGACTGGAACCATGGATTTTTTTAATGAGTTTCCGTATTTATTGGGAAGTTCATAATCCCAACTGACGAACTCATATTTTTCAGAGGTAGGTATACCACCAAGCAGATATTGTATCCTCAATAAATCTGTAATACTCGGGGCTCGTAGATGCCTAAAAATGAATAGAAACGAAAGATCTAAATCCATCTAAATCCTAAGTTTGAGGTTGAACATGGACCAAGACGAGGAAAACTTCCGGGGGATCTCAAATCTTATGGGAAGCTCTGGCACATCAGACTGATCTTGACGGTAATGTCAACTTTATTCAAGATATAAGCCTCTAGTTGATTTTCAGGCGGGAGGCGTAGCATTTTAGAAGTAGTTCATTACTTTCCTGGGCCCTCTTTAATTCTCGAACAGATTGTTCATGTGGGGTTGACATGAGGGGTGCGGAGGTTATATCCAGTGGGTTATTGTTTAACAGGATTTCTATGAAACCTGAATCGGTGCAAAGATCTTTTTTCCGCCAGAGCCACTGGTCAAGGAAAATAATGAACCCACCAAAAGAGCCAATCCACAACATAGCTTCAAACTTTGGCGTTCTTTGTGATCCCATTTGCGATCCGTCCACATGCAAAAAATCAGTACATCCCAGTGTTTGACGCCTTCAATCCCCACATGAATCAGAAAAAACAGACGTTGTGTTTTTGCTTCAAAACCATCACCCAAAGTGTTGTTAACTAAAAAACCAACCATTCAACCATTGTTTTGCAGGTGAACTCAACGTCAACGTCCCCACATTTCCATACATTTCCGAAAAATCCCCCCAGCAAAACGCCAGGAGACACCTCAAGGCCCCGATTGATCCACCGGACGGGGCTAAGTGATGTTTTTTTTCCATATGTGGAAGACAATAAGACCAGGATGACACCACAAGAAACCTTGGATATCAAAAGTTGGGAGACTGCAAACCAAAAACTCTCAGAGTCTCCTGCAACATAGTCCAGATGTATCTACCCCACAGTTATATTAGATAACATATCGATATATTAGATATACTATGAATTACTATGATATACTAGAGTTTTATAGATGGACCTAACCCATCCTAACCCCAGCCGCTTTCGTCCCAGGGCCCTCCGGCAAGGGTAAGGCCGGCACCGCCAAGGCTGGCACCAAAACTAGACAAACATGGAGGTTGATAGTTGGTTTATAGTAGGTCAGTGTTTTTTAAACGTTTTTTTTAATACGAGTTTAGCCCCCGGGGGGTTGAACAGATAGTGTATGATTTAGAGTTGGATGGGTCAGATTCGTTTTTGATTATACATCAACTTTTTGCATATTGCATAACCATCTTCTGGCTTGACATGTAAAAGTTGTGTTTGCACAATCCGATTGAGTGCCATCTCAGCTTATGAACGGATGACATTTCTGCGCATGGATCATGGATAATGACAATGCTGGTGGTCACCCATTCTTTTTTTTGTTTTTGCAGCGGGTTGGTGGTGTGAAAACACGGCACCCTTGACATGTAGCATTTGGCATAGAAGCCTGCAAGGTTATCATCTAACAATAGGAAAGATGATTTGTCCAAGCGAGTTTGTAGGCTTCGAAGTTTGCTAACGTGCTAAAACCCAGCAAGAATTTCTTGTTTTGGAGATGGTATGAAATGCTTTATTTTTGGTTTTACCCTCTGGTAATTTAACATAGCTATGGAAAATCACCATTTTTAATGGGACAATCCACTATAAATGGCCATTTTCAATAGCTATGTTAGTTTACCAGAGGGTACCACATTGAGGTTTTTGCTCAACGTTGCCAGGGACCGGCTCTGGCTCCGCCCAAAGGGAAAGGCAGGGGCCGCCATCGTCCCGATCTCCTGGGTTTCTTGAGATCTCGTGGAAAACAAGACAAAACAAGATAATATGAATGGTCAATATTCAATTGTGATGAAAAAACTATAAATATGATATAATATAATGCAACATAATATGATATAATATAATATAATTTAATTTAATTTAATTAAACATCAATTGGATATTATGATATTCATCTATCCGTCGTATGTTACGTAACACATTCCATATGACATTTGACAACGTTCTGTGGCCTTGGAATTAGTCGGCCTGGTGGCCATGAGGATGATGACAGGTCCGCGGGTGGCTCAACGCGAGGTTCACATCTCATCATCAGATGATGGAAGAAAAGACAGGGACCCTCTATATAATCTATGTATATATATATATATGTGTGTGTGTGCGTATGTATATCTTAAAATATATGTTGTGGGAAAGAGATTGAAAGTAACAACCAATTTTTGCTGCAGATGTTCCTTTAAATCCTCCCATAGATTCCAGAAGGTATGACCTAAACATGGAACCAATCCGTCCACCCTCTTTTCGCGGGCCCCACAAAATTCATAGGTCCAATGCAAAATTCGACAGAAAGGATAAGTACTTAACTGGGCTCTGAATCACTCCTCAATTCGTTGAAATGCGATTCATCGTTGCCCCTGTAACTCAAAAAAAAACATGGTAAGTCTACCCCACCAGATCTTTTGGTTGTATCAGCATTTTGTAGATGAAATCTCATCGTGTTTGCCCCTGAATCCCTGGTCCCACTTGCAGGGAAAGGCGCCCCAGCGGCAAAGGCCAAAGGTGAGGGGAAGAAGGTGGGCCCTGGGTGTGGGGAATCATTGGCAGGAAAAGGTCCTATGTTTTGGAGGAAAAAAAACATTAAAACATGATATCACATCATATTAGATTCACTTGGAAGTCGGATAGATATTTGATGAACAGAGAAGTCTCTGGGTTATCAAATGATCAACGGGGCATTGCTTGGAAGTTGGAGGATCCCGGATCGGTCGTTTCCAAAAGCCGCGGGAGGGTACAGCAAGGCAAAATGTGGTTCGACCAATATCTACCCTCTGGTAATTTAACATATGGAAAATCACCATTATTAATGGGTAAATCAACTATAAATATTGTAAATGGGTCATTTTCAATAGCTATTTTGACATAACCAGAGGGTAAATCTGCTGATCATCACATGGACGTTTCTGGTGCCCACATGTCTAGTTGAATGGGAGCACAATGTTCAGCTAGAAGACGAATTCTTGAAATTTCGCCACCAATAGATGCGCTGAAACTTCGAGGGATTTAGGCCACCAATAGTGGGGAGTTTTGCTGAGAAGAATGCGGTGTATGGTGTAACAGTATAAGCACTATTAATCACTATGAAACACTATCAACCTCTATTTATTTGGTTTGTCATATCAACCACAACAGTACCCAACCAAAACAGGTGTTCTTCATCTAATCATGCGATGACCTTTACCAGCATTTGGGATGACCGACCTGGACGTTTGCACCCGAAAAAAGTGTGCAACCAGATCTTTGTTTGCCTCCCTTCTGAGCAGAAAAAAACATAGACTTCCGAAACTTCAGAAACTATCAGAAACTATAAGCATAATAAAATAAATCAAAATAATTCATAGATTCAAAACTTTAGAAACTATCAGAAACTTCAGAAACATCTAACAGATCTGACAACTGGAAAGCAATGATTGAATCGCTACGTTCTTGGTTCAATGTTCACCGATCTCCCCGGAGATTGCATCGCTGAACTGAGGCGGGGAAGAGCCGGCCAGCCGGAGACGGAAAAGGACAGCCTGATGACGGAAATCGCCCATAAACTCACCCGAAAGCCATAGAGTGATCATGAATGAACATCATTGATATTTGAAACCCATGGTTGATAACATTTGATAACTAATAGAGAGAGGAAACAATGATCATTTGATGGTTAATGATTGTTTGGATGTTGGGTGACTATCCCAATTGTTTGCTCCAGGAAATAGAGGAAGTCAAGTGAGGTTTTTCCTCCTAGAGAATAAGGCTTACTTGAGTTCCCCCCTGCGAATGGCAATGGGGATGGAGGAATCAAAAGGATAGAACAGTACAGAAAGTAATTTGCCAATACTGCAATAAAAATCACCACTTTAGGATTTTACCGTTCTATCTTTTTGGGGCTTGCTAAAATTATGATGTTTCTTGATTATATTGATTCACATTTCGAGAATTCGATGATTGCGATAATTTAGTGGCAAAAAACAAAGGTCTCCTGTAGATTTCCATTAAATCCATCATCATAGCTATGCTTCGTGTGGCTGTGTCTGAAAAACTGGTCACGCCGCCGAAGTATGTTTCATCCATGGGCTAGGGGTATATCCTACGTTCAGACAAACCCATATTGAATCATATGCTGAGATGTTGATTTTCTAGATTTGTCCCGTGGAAAATCCACCAAAAATATCGGAAATCCATGAGGCATATTTCATGTAGAAATATAGTCCCTCAATCATTGATTCATATGCGTTCAGAGGAGAAAAAACAACACATTTAGGGCTAGTTGATCCATGGCTTCTCTAATCATAGACAACAACAAATGGGATGATTCACCAATCAAAAACATTCATATATTGTATTGCAGTTATTGAATTATTGATTAATAAATTCACTAATCATTGAATGGCCAGCTGTAAAAGCCATGGGAAAAACTCCACTCCCATCCTCAGGAGCTGAAGCCAAGGCCGTTTCGGCCGCGCCCTTCGGCCGACGCATGCACTGGGCTCCTCGGCGGCACCAAATGGGCGGAAGCCAAGGGGTGCCATGGTAAACCTTGGTGGATTTGGATGGATTTGGTGGGTTTTTATGAGTTTATGATGCAAAACTCTAGGGTTTCAGAAGAAAGATCGATGAAAAAGTCATGTGACAAAAGCATGTTTGAGCGATTGGTGATTTCTAATCTGTTGTTATGTTCACCCTAGGGTGATGATCCGTGATCTCAAAATATATCACGTTTTGCCCACCAGGAAGAAACACAGCAGGGGGACATCGCGCCGAGGTACATCCCAGATATCAGGATCCGGATCACGTCACTTGGAGAGAATCGCATGGGGCCCACGGGGTCAGAACCGGGGTGGTTCTAGGCTTCAAAGCTGGTAATGACCGATACGAAATATGAATTATCTGGTGATTTCCATGGCAAAGTATGAGTATTTCACAGTATTTATCATCAAAATATATGTTGATATCTTATTAAAAATCCAAGGCTGATTGGTGGAACATGTTTTTCCCATATATATTGGGAATTCCATCATCCCAACTGATGAAATCATATTTTTCAGAGTGGTAGGTATACCACTAACCAGGTAGATCCTGGGAAAGTCACCATTTTATAGCTGGGTAAATCCACTATTTCTATGACCATTTTCAATAGCAAACTGTTAGTTTACCAGATGGTAAATCCCATTAATATCCCATTAAATCACCATTAAATCCCATTAAATCACCATTAAATCCCATTAAATCACCATTAAATCCATTCAACCACCATTAAATCCCATTAAATCACCATTAAATCCATTCAACCACCATTAAATCCCATTAAACCACCATTAAATCCCATTCAACCACCATTAAATCCCATTAAACCACCATTAAATCCCATTAAACCACCATTAAATCCCATT
>Ga0126342_10019792_pt1 | contig 11391 bp, 7 predicted proteins | sample Cyp1metagenome_FD_92528 | JGI IMG/M metagenome (GOLD analysis project Ga0126342, IMG submission 92528) | Coral microbial communities from Lord Howe Island, Old Settlement Bay, Australia - Cyphastrea 1 metagenome | ecosystem: Host-associated > Invertebrates > Cnidaria > Coral ... | reverse complement strand
TGATGATGATGATGATGATGATGATGACCCTAATGAAACTTGTTAATTCCGCGACGAAATTTCGTCACGGAATGGACAAGTTTTACCAACCTAATTCAGGTTTAGGTAGTTCCAGAAGCCTGCACGAGGCTATATATACATATAAAGTATATATATATATATGCGCAAACCCCCCAGTTTGCGGGGGTATGGGGATATTGAAGGGAGTGGTAAACTTTACATTCAAAGGGAATATTCAACATGTTTCAACAGAGTTTCTAGGGAATCAGAAAATCCCCAACCCGGTTAAACTTTACATTCAAAGGGACTATTCAACATGTTTCAACAGAGTTTCTAGGGAATCATAAGATCCCCACCCCTGTTAATCTTTACATGATGATGATGATGATGATGATGCTGATGATGATGATGATGATTATGACGATGTTGTAACATTTCAAGGCACAGGTTACCTAAGCTGTGCGTTGCAAGATGAAAGCCAAGATCACGGACATGTGCATATTGTCTTACAAAACACAGTGTTTCGTGTGATCTTCGGGGACGTCGTCGACGTAGGCGCGGGCAGACTGGGGTTTGCCCGTATATATATATATACCTTGAGAACCAAAACCTGCAGAAATCTTAGGGTTTGAAAAATACCTGAGCTTTTCTGACAAAACCCGGGGTATTTTAACCCATTCTGAAAGTACGGGTTAGGTACGGATTAGGTACGGGTTAGTACGGGTTAAGTACGGGTTAGGTACGGGTTAGGTACGGGTTAAGTACGGGTTCAAAATCAATACCCGAGGTCTTCAATCGAAAACCGAGGTTTTCTTTTTTTTTCCGAAATACTTCAGGTTCTTGTGTTGACCCGAAGAATTCTTAGGGTTTTGGTTCTCCAGGTATATATATATATTACATACAGTATTGTGGTTTATATCAGTAATGTTATATAACCAACAAACGGCCATATTACTAACTTATGAGAACACTGGGATACAACTTAAGTACATGGATGTTTCCTAGACTGGGGGCATCCTTTAAAATCATTCAAATCATTGGTCATTTTTGTCAAGGTGAAACTTCTGGGTCTGGGGTACCATGTCAGGAAAGTTTTGGAATTTTGCTCAGGAATTCGCGATTTTCTTTGTTCTAGTGAGGATAATAATGATTTTGCAAGGCGAAGATGGTGATTTGAAGCATCGAAAATAAGATGGTTTAAGCATCAAAATTTTGATTTTATCACTCAAAAACTAGAATTTCACTACAAAGAAATGTGTGCGATAAGAATTGGATGGCCCTCTGCGGTGTTCCAACGTGGCGATAAATATCGCCACTTACAGATGAAGTTCCTGCAGTACCCCTTAATTTTCAGAGGCGACCGCATCCCCAAACTGAATGGTTTGCCAAGTAAACATGGCAATTGAAACATCCTATACTGGTTGGTGGTTTCAAACATTCTTTTTTTCTTCAATATATTGGGAAGAATCATCCCAACTGACTAATATTTTTCAGAGGGGTTGAAATCACCAATCAGTATATAATTTTGGTTTTCAATTGGAAAATCATCGAACTAGCCATGGTGGAGTTTCACTGGCTAGGTTTGATTGGGAGATCTAGGGAGTAACTTCCGACAAAAAAAATCACCGTGTTTTTTCTGCTTAAATCTGCTTAAATCAGCACCGTGAAATCCCTATGAAATCCCCATTGCCCATCAATCCCCATTACCCTCTGGTAATTTAACATAGCTATTGAATATGGCCATAGAAATAGTTGATTTTCCCATTAATGGCATGGTGGATCTTTCCATGGCTTTTTGTGTGTTTACCAGAGGGTAAATTTCCCCATGAAATCCCATGGGTATCTCAACTTTGACCATTTTGGTACATAAATTGGGAGAAATCTCCTGCAAGGCCGTGATTGCTGGATATTCCAGGCGGGATGTTCAGGGCTAATCCGTGAAGTTTCTATGGAGGTTTCTAAACATGGCTAGCTTGGAGGAATTCCACGATCAATGGTCAAAAATGAAGGCTTCTAGCTGGGAAAATAGCGGACAATGTTCTATAAATGATGGGATTTTCACCAGCAAACGCTTGATGTTCCAGCGGATACGCTCCAACATTCTGTTCATGGTTGGTTTCATCTTTTTGGGAATTCCTAAAAAAAATGCCCGGAGCCATGTTGCCCCATAATTCTCCGAGAATTATCCCCTGATGTTCCCATACTATGTGGCTTTCCCTAAGAAAACTTGGTCACTTGTCACAGTGTTCCCCATGACTGGATGGTTCAAAAGATACAGTGGGTGACAGTTATAAGTTGGTGTATAAAGCCCATGGATTGGTTTAGTCGGGAAAGTCTACAGGAAACCGATAGGAAAACCAGAGATTTTCCCATGAAGATCATGTTTTTTTTCCTGTAAATGTTCCCTTAAGCCACTCCATTGACATTGACATCCATTAAGTCTATAGTTATATCCCCAATAAACCATAGAATTCACCAAGTGATGCCAATTTATCGAAAACGGGAGCCTCACCCTGTCAACTGTAGAAGAAATGTTTTTCAATCATTAAGAAGAACAAGTCATCATTAGATAATTAGATAAATGATTAGATGATTAGATAAATTTTAATAATAGATAATCATAAATCAATATTAACAGATAATATGATAACTATTTTATTAATAGTTCAATAATTTCAATCAATCGATCATTTTTATTTGGGCCATGGTGAACATTAGATGAATTCATTCGATGTATAGGCCAACATGAAATCGGTGAATCCCAACCTTAAGTTCCCGTATTTGTTGATATCGCCATGAAGTCCCCATGGAAATATGCCAATTTTACATACACATTACATATATGATCATATATGCAGATATCATATATATATAAATATATATATATATATGTACATACGTATATATATATATGTACATACGTATATATATATATATATATCATATATATATATATATCATATATATATATCATATATATATATATGTATATTCATGATCAGCTGGTTTCTCATCAGCTGAGCTTAAACATCAATCATCAACAGGGTATCATAATTTCACCTAGTTAAGTTAGGCGTTTTAATATCAACAAGTTAAGCAACCCGACAAAGATGCCGAAAAGGTTCAATTTGCAACTATTTTAGTTGGATTTTAACACTTTCTATCTTTAAGAGGGGGTACCATAGGGATTTTCTTATCAATCAATTCACTACCACTTTCTTATTACTTATATGTTCCAACTAACAGAAAATAATCCACAATATGGATTTATCAACCATATGTATGTATATATCTGGTTGGTGGATTCAAACATTTTTTATTTTCCATAATATATGGGATGTCATCCTTCCCATTGACGAACTCCATCATTTTTCAAGATGGTTAAAACCACCAACCATATATATATATATATATAGATATATTACCCATCAAGTGGTTTTATTTATACCCCATGGCCTTGTTGTTTTTTGATGTCAAAAATCCAACAGCGTGGGCTGTTGCGAGGCAAGGGCAAGTGGAAGAAGCGGAGAAACTCCTAGGTTCGCCACCCGTTGGCGATGGATTTTCTTCTGATGCATCACTAATATTTCACGGGAAACCAATGGATGACATTAAAATCAGGGAAAGTCATCCATTAAATTTCCATTAAAATCCATTTAAGTTCTGTTTCTGGAAAGTCATCCATTAAATTTCCATAGAATTCCATAGATATTTAATGTTTTTTTTTTTGAATCACCAACAACCAACAGCTGGTTGGTGGTTTCAAACATGTTTTATTTTTCCATATATTGGGAAGAATCATCCCCATTGACTAATATTTTTCAGAGGGGCTGAAACCACCAACCAGACAGTTATATATAACACAACAAAAATGGAAAATTTCAGGTTAAGGAAAGTATTCTAATTCAGTCGGATGTTTGGTGGAAAAGAACAACTATGGGAGGACAAAACATATCCAGGAAAGCTCTCGGTTGTTCTACTTTTGTCGATCAATAGACCATGAACATCACTGGTTGGTGGTTTCAAACATTCGGATTATTTTCCAATATATATATATGGGATGTCATCCGAAACCCATTGACTTTCACTCATATATTTTTTCTTAAGATGATTATATAAAACCACCAACCAGATTATATAGATTATATTATATATATACATATATATATACAGATTATATTAACCATATATTAACCATGTATATATTTCTTAAGATGGTGTGTTTGCACCAGCAACCAGATCAGCTTTTCTTTCAAGGGATGATCATAGTCTGGTTGCTGAGCCGGAGGAAAACATGGGAACATGGCTGGATGATGACTTTTATTGGGAAGAATGGATTATAGTGGTTTAATGGATTTTAATGGATTTTAATGGATGACTTTCCAGAAACAGTTGGGAATGTCATGTCATCCCAACTGACCCAAAATGATTTTTCAGAGGGGTAGGTATACGTACCACCAAGCAGATATTATATACTATGACATATATCATGATTATGATATTAATTATACCTCATTAATCCTACAAAAAGGGCTCGCCCCCCCAGTGATGTGAATGTTTGTTGGTTTATATTTTTTCACCCCATGAATACAGTACTTGTTCGCTTTCTAGGTATCATAAACCATCGTGTTTCATGGGAGTTATGTATCTGCCATGGCCTCCCCAGATCCAACGTTGGGCTGGACGTAGTCGAAAGTTCGTGGAGATTTTCCCATGAATAGCATGGTGGATCTTTCCATAGAAAAATGGGACAGTTTAGCCATTTATAGATTTTTTTTGTAAGTTTTCCCAGCTATATGGTGGATCTTTCCAGTTCGTTCAACGTTTACCAGAGGGTAATCTGAAAACATATCTTAATCAGTATCGGATAACAATAGCAAGCATTAATTAATTATATTTTTATAACCATCATGAAATCTTGATATATTTTATTACCCATCAGTATCGGTCATGATTCGGGGGCTTTCTCACAAAGCCATGTACAATGTGTCAATATGCGAACCATGGTGCTGGAATATTTTTTCCAACATTTGCCCGAAGAAAATCACCCAGTCATGTAGGTAAATATACCAGCACCATGGAGCATCTGGGATATGTTATCAATATGTGATCATGGAAGAAATCTACGCTATGAATGTATGCATCTATGGCAAGCATCACGGCCAAACATCGCATGTCTGGGTCCAAAAACCTTGATCATCGCGGATGCGTTCAAACATCCATAGCTATTTTGGTGCCAAAACTCCGAAGTGACTCATAGAAAAATTTGTTCCCTTCAGTCCTGCGCAAGGACTGATAGGATCTTTGCTGAGCTCGTTTGGAGGTTTCCTAAAATAGGAGTATCCCCAGTCATCCATTGGGCTGCTTGGGATTGTCCATGAAATCAACCATCCATTTGGGGGTACCACCATGACATTGTAAACCCCCATGACTGTGGGAAAACGTCACTTATTCCCTTCCTTGCAGCTCTAATCCGAGTTATGATAGTGGATGATTTTCCCCATAGATGTTCCGATTTGAAGAAGTTGAAAGGTGAGGATGTTCTGATATGAAGTACCAGAGGGCAGAACTGATCATGTCATTCTTTGTGTTTCATCGAAAACGGAGAAAACCCATTCCTCCCATTGAAATTAGATCATTTTTTGTGAAAAACTGCCATTTACTTGGAGGTAGCCTCTGAATTTTTAAAGGACCAGCACTTGGAGCATTTCCAGCACCGTCCAATGGAGACTTGGCGAGTTTGTGGCGCAGCAGCGCTGGGTCGAAGTGGTCGATTCCGCCGAAGCGCTTCGACACATAAAGGGCGTCCGGGCGTCCGGTCGTTGATTTTTTGGTGGAAAAACACCAGATCACTCATAAATTATGGCATTTCAATGGGAATATGACAATAAACCATAGGATCATAGGAATAGTATAGATATATCTACTATAAACCATAACTGGTTGGTGGTGACTGGAACATGAATGGATTATTTTTGCATATATTGGGAATGATATTCCCAACTGACTTTCATATTTTTCAGAGGGGTTGAAACCACCAACCAGATAAATTATGGCATTTCAATGGGAATATGACAAGTGAAGTTTTTTTATGAAAAGGCGGGGGGGTGGCAACTCTGTGCCCACATAGTTATAGAATGTACCATATATACACCATACCTGCGGACGGTCTTGTCGTTGCGGATGCAGGATTAGCGATTGAAAACAAATTTCAGGAATACAGGGGGAATGTATTGGGGTCAAAGGTAATTATCTTTCCAACGGTTTAGAACATTCACTTGCGATATGAATCCCAATAGTGAGACAAATAATTTCACTTTAGTTATTTGCTGAAAGTATTTGTTGTTATTCTCAGGAGAAAGGCCTCTTAAGACTTTCAAGAGGCGCGCAAGGAAGATCCTAGAGGATTGGCAGCAAATGGCTGAAACTATTTGATCCTGACGATTGGGATATGGGAAAATGTGGGATGGACCTTAAATTGGCATTTAAATAGGGAAAATTATGATCACACAATGACAAGCCACCAAATTCTAGCATTTTTTTTTTGAGTAGCCCCAATTTTCAGAGACCCATAATATATGAGAAAGTAATGGGTGAACATCCCATCTTCGTACCCTCGGTTCGTTGCTTCCACGGATGGCCGCATATTTCTTGGTCAATTCTATGACGAACATTGGTCCAATATCGGAAAATCCATGAAGCTCCACAAAAAAATCATTCATGGTCAACAAAAATAGCCTCTGGTAAACATAGCTAATTATTGAAAATGGCCCAGTCGAAATAGTGGATTTACCCATGAAAAATGGTGATTTTCCATAGTTATGTGACAGTTTACCAGGCCGGGTATGGCTTTCCGCTTCAGATTTTCCCAATGATTTTCCTTTTTTCGGAACCCAGGAAAGCTTGGAGAACGACAATGCCGACAGGAGCCTTGGCTTGGCCTTGGGCACCGGGAGATGTGGAAAAGCTATGGGGTTTTACCCTGGCGGGGAAATGATCTGATACCCTCTGGTAATTTAACATAGCTATGGAAAATGACCATATTTAATAGTGGATTTTCCCATTAAAAATGGTGATTTTCCATAGTTATGTTAAATTACCAGAGGGTATATCCCATATATAGATGATTACCATCTGGTTATTTGTTACATAGCCATGGAAAATCACCATTTTTTATAGGAATATCCCAGAAAATCATCTATATCCATCTATATCCATATATAATAATGTCAACCCTGGATGAATAAACCCAAAACGGTTGGGAATAATTGGGGGGATACTATAAAAAAGTATCAGATGAAATGACTATTTGGGGAGTACCCATGGTTTATTAATCCGGGGTTGACATTACAACCATCATTTTTTCTTGGTGAATTTTCGATTTTCAGTCCGTTAAGTCCCATGAAAAATCACATTGACCATCGCTTTTTTGCATGTTCCATCGTATGTTAGAGTTGTGGCAGGGAATTTCCCCCATCTTGGAGGCGGAACAATCCCTGCCGTCCGAAAAAAATTCCCCGCGAAATGCCCAAAACGACTGGAACATCCCCGACTGGTCGACTGACTTGGTATGGGAATGTATGGGATCTATGTTCACCAGCTATGTTTCTTTGTCATCTTTTGCAGGGTATGGTAAACATATATTTAGTTATATGTAAACATAGAAAAAGCTATGGAAAATGGTGATTTAGTTCGTTGATTTACCCATTTTCATAGCATGGTGGATCTTTCCAGTTCGTTGCGTAAACGTTTACCAGAGGGTAAACATCCCATTAATGGTGGATATCAATGATGTATATAACCTTAAAAACATCCCATTAACTGTTAACTGTTTAATGAAGAATCCATCATTAAATCCCATTAAATCCCATTAAATCCCATTAAATCCATCATTAAATCCATCATTAAATCCCATTAAATCCCAATAAATCCCATTAAATCCATCATTAAATCCCATTAAATCCCATTAAATCCATCATTAAATCCCATGAAAAATCCCATTAAACCACCATTCAAGTCTTCACATCCCCAGCATTTTTTGCAGGCTATCTAAGATTGGCCATGATCACAGCACCATTTTGTCCTCAAAAATCACCCAGAACGGGCAGCGACGACGACTTGATGGTGAACCCGGAAACGCCATCGCCGCCGCCGCGCCTGTCTCGGGGCTTGAAAGACGTGGCGTTGCTGCGAGGCGCAAAACGGAAAGCGCCACGGATTACACGAAACGGAAACGGCTGAGTTCAACGGAAAAATGTGGAAAAACCAAGGGAAAACTGGTGAGTTCACCAACCAAAATGGTGATTTAACGCACAGAAGACTTGGGTAAACCAAGGGGAAAAGCAAGGGAAATCTAGTGATGGAAAACCAATGGAAATGATATTTCACAGGACATGATATTTGTTGGAATTGGGGGCAGCCTGTTTGCATCAAACCATATAAAACCCATGGCAGCTTCGATAAACCCTGGTTCTCCACCGAACAGCCTAGAGGTTTGTTAATCCAGGGTCGACTGTAATAACTTTCCTAGTGCTTCTATGTGATTCTTACATTGTTAGGGACATCTGCTCAGAATATACACTCTGGTACATGGTGATTGAACATCCTCTAAAACACTTAATGGAGGATGCTGCACCCCATGTTTGATTACCAGAGGGTAGTCGTTCCCATCAATTCCGGAGCTACTCAGTCATCCCCATCGTCCTCATTGGTGGTAGTTATGTTTGGGATTGGCGAAAGTCCATTGTTTATCTGCAATTTCCACAAGGTGGAGTTCCCAAAAAAGGGTTGAAATTCACTAGCTTTACGGATGGGTGTATGAAAAACTCCATAGTTGGATGGGTTGCAACTAAACCAACATCTTCCATCATATCAATGGTCATTTCAGGAACCTAAATTGGAGGTACCTACCATATAAGGCCTATGTAAGGCCTATGTACGGGAATATCCCCACAACATATGACCTTACATGGTACAGTATCTCCATTTTAGGATCCTGAAATTACCGTTGATTATATCGTCATCACATCAACATTATATCGCTATCATATCCCCATTGTATCTCCATTGTCCCCATATAAATGGTGAATTATACCCCAGTTCTGACTAGTCCTGGGATGCACATTGAACAGCTCTTTGCCGAGGATGATAAGTGGCCCAATAACAACCTCGAGATATCCCTGCATAAATAGCACAAATGACAGAAATGGCTCATACATTATGTTCATATCGATATCTGATACGTAGTTCGATTCTCTGCCTGTGATTAGATTGACTACATCAGAGATGATTCCTGGGACATGTATTTAAAAAAACAATAGAAAAACATGCTCATACTAGCAGATTGATTATTCGGAGATTAGTGATTAATGATGCATGATCCACCACAAATTAACGATAAACTCGCCATAATTTCATCCAGGACTCTGCTTCCATTCATCATAACTTTAGCAAAATAAAGCATTCAACTGACAACAAATAACATCAATTAACCATGGAAATTCATCAACTCACCAAAAAAGTCAGAACCCTAGAAGTCAGTGGTCCGACTTTTTGAAGTCAGACTTTTTTCGGGGTAAACTCACCATCAACTGCCATTTTTCGCCATGGAGGAACCAGCCTGGCTCACATCCTACGTGGGGCCGCGAGGGAGCTGCGATCCTCCAAGTTGTCAAACCAAGACGCTGACGTGCAAAGGGGGAGGTGTGAAATCCACTGTTTTTCCGCGTTTTTCATGGGGGTTTCATAGGGAAAAATATGGGAAAATGATGAAAACATGGTGATTTTTATGAGACATGAGGATTTTAACTGAGAACAATGATGATTTAATGGGACCGGACTTGACTAGGAAATGGTGGATTCTGTGGGGATTTCACCATGACAAATGGTGGTTTGACATGGTTTGACCAAAGAAAATGAAGGCTCACCATCTAGGTTTACAGGGATGTTTTATGGGATATCAGAGGGATCTGCAATTAATTTGGATTTAATGGGAAATATTTATAGATATTTGATATACTGGGATAAACAAGCAAAAATATATGGGATATAAAAAATACCGATGAGGATTCCCCCGTTGTGTCCATCGAAGCCATGTTTCGACCATGGCACATGTGGATATGAATTATGGTGAATGTCATGGTGAATATAGTGTACATAAACATGACCATCAATTATGATATTTCTATAATGCTATATAATGACAAACAAGCTCATGTGGGAGATATGTTTGTGGGGATTTTATGGGGGTACAAACCAGGAACAGTTAATCGGGATTTGCTGTCCAAAAAAAATTGGATCCCAATCATGGGTCTTCAACCTTGTGGAAGAAATGTATGGGATGGATTGAAGTGGTGCATAGGAGCGATATGGTATGAGACGGGGGATCAAGTTATGTGGATATCTTCTGTAAACCAACAGGTCGATGTAGCTGTTTTAACTACAAAATCATCTATCAAACTAACATTGCCGGAAAAAACTGCGATTTGGGGAGTTTCACCTGGGGTTTTTGAAACCGCTCAATTTTGGGAGAACTCATTGGGTTCGGCAAAGTGTATGGAAAATTGGTCATAGAAGTCCCCATTCTTTGGCCAATCCCAGTGATTCAATGGATTGATTCATGGAATTACTCATGAAAATGACCAATACTGTAAGTTACTGATACAAAGGGAGGTTTTTTATACCCAAAGATTCAAAGTTCTTGCTACCGACTCACCCCCATTCCTCCCAGAAACCCTCCGTTCTGCAGGCAACTTAACCCCTGCCATGTTGATTTCAAGTGCTATCGCCCTCACGTGCACTGTGCTCTGCCGTGCGCGGGTGTTGCCGGTGGTGGTTCTACCTGAGTCGCTTGGTCCTGATGTGAAGGGTAAACCCACAATGGGAATGGGGAGTTTGAGAAGGGATACAGTAGGGATATAATGGGATAACTGAATAAAGAACAACAACAACAGCAGCAGCAGCAACAGCAACAGCAAGAACAAGAACAAGAACAAGAACAACAGCAACAACAACAGCAACAGCAACAGCAACAGCAACAGCAAGAACAAGAACAAGAACAAGAACAACAGCAACAGCAACAGCAACAGCAACAGCAAGAACAAGAACAAGAACAAGAACAGCAACAGCAACAACAACAACAGCAACAGCAACAGCAACAGCAACAGGGGGGTTCACCAACAACAATGTTTTTTTTTTTTTTTTTTGCATTGTTTTCTCTAACACTTTTTCGAAGAAAAAAATTTCCCCCCCCTTGGGTCGTCGGATGGGATCGCCTCGCTGGCACATGAAAAAGGGAGGAACATCTACGATAGCCTCTGGTGAACTAACATAAGGAACTGGAAAATCATCATTTTAATCAGAAATTTAACTGTCATCATCATTTTCAATAGC
>Ga0126342_10019791_pt1 | contig 11392 bp, 13 predicted proteins | sample Cyp1metagenome_FD_92528 | JGI IMG/M metagenome (GOLD analysis project Ga0126342, IMG submission 92528) | Coral microbial communities from Lord Howe Island, Old Settlement Bay, Australia - Cyphastrea 1 metagenome | ecosystem: Host-associated > Invertebrates > Cnidaria > Coral ... | reverse complement strand
TCAGACTTGGCTAAAGCGCGCGGAGGGAACAAAGGAACAAGTACAAGCCAAGAACAGAAACAAGTACAAAACAAGAACAGACACAAGAACAACACCTCACAATCAGACACGCGGGCAGGCTGGTGGATTTAAGGTTCATGCTTGGCCGGTCATTCTTCACGGTTTGCGAAGTGGAAAACCACCACTTTCAGTAGGTAAATCATCCTTTTTAGCATCTATAAATGGGCAATTTTCGATAGCTGTATTGAATAACCAAAGGGGAACTACACCATTCCTCTGCGGGTTTTGCCTGCTTTCAGGGTCCCCTTTGAAAGCACTGGGCAGAGTTTGCATTGTTTACAGGTCCGACTGTCATAGAACAGGTCATGGCTGTTCTCATCAGATGTTTGATCGTTTTGGGTCCAAATATGAAGTATATAAGTTACCATCTGGCTATTTAACATAGCCATGGAAAATCCCTTATAAATAGAGGTTTCTAGCTGGGAAAATCATCTATGAATGGGCCATTTTCCATGGCTATGTTAAATAACAAGAGGGTATATAAGTTCATTTTTCCTTCTTGGCATCGGAGGACGTGAACATCATGCTGAAGAATGTCTTCGACGTGGTGTGTGGTGCTTTGGCCTACTACATGGTGGGCTATGGCATTTCCTATGGATCGCCCAGCAACGGTTTTATGGGTCTGGGTGATTATTTCGTGGATGGTGATCCAGAGGATCCGTTGAAGACAGGGCTGCTGTACAGCAGGCCAGTCTTGCTAGGAAAGGTGCTTGGGAATGCATTGAAACGGTGAGATTGAGGTGAAAAATAGGAGAACTACCGGGTATTTCAACAATACTCCAATATCACTGTGACCCATGGGACATTTGAAAAATAGCGAGTGCGACAGTGAGACATTCAGGAGACTGTGCTTGGGTGTTTGTGTTTCTTGATGTTGACCCCGAGAGTCATTTGATCAGTAATGTCCTGTCTGCAGATACATTTTTCAGTTCAGCTTCGCTGCAACTTCCACCACCATCGTCAGTGGCAGCCTTGCGATGCGCTGTCGATTTCCTGTGTATTGTATCTATTCTTTTTATGCTGTGATCGTGTATGCCTTTGTGGCACATTGGGTATGGGCCAAAGATGGCTGGTTGGCACAGTTAGGCGCGGCTTCTCACATTTTGGAAAATCCACCAAAGTGATCTATTTCAAACAACCCAGTTGGGTGATATAGGGGTTTATATACTACCCTTGTCCCTTGGCTTTGGTAAGGCTCCCTATCCGGACTTCTTTTCTGTGCCCTGTCGCAGTAAACACTCCCGGGCTGTGGTTCGTTGACCTCGTTTTTTTTGCTCGCGCAGGTGTGCACGACTTCGCGGGCAGTGGGGCGGTGAGTTTATTGGGGGCTATGAATGGTCTCATCGGTGTCTCCATGTTGGGACCTCGCCTGGGACGTTTCGATGACAGTAGGCGCCAAGAAGTGTTTTTTCATATCCCATGTATAACTTTTGATGAATTTCCTACGAATATATTTAGATTGTTTTGTACTAATATTTTACTTAATGTATTTATACTGTTGGTTTTTACCCACTTCTGACATCTTACGAATTCCGATGCTAGGCCGTTGGACACGGCGTGGTTCACCACACCTTTGCCTCGCCAGGCCGCCCAGTGACTTTAAGCCGTCCTCGCCCGCGACGATTCTGTTTGGGCTCTTCATGCTGTGGTGGGGATGGATTGGTCACTGGGCTGGCAGAGCCCCCTCCTGTTAAGGGTAACTGGGGGTGAGTAGTTTTTTTGGTCCACTGAATTGAGATAAACATCGATAAACACGTGTTGTTTCAGTATATATATATATCTATCTATAATATACCCATGCATTGAGTTTGGCAGGCTTGGGTGTGCATGTATCATCTTTAAGTGGTTCAATGAATGCTATCATTTTGGCTCACGTGGAGTTGAACCGAAATAGCATTCATTGCTTTTTCTTTCTGGGTCTGGTAAGGGGTGACCTTCCTAGACCTTGATTGTTTCCAGGGGTAACCTGGTGGGTAGCAAGGGGAGACCTTGCATGCAGCGGAAGCTCCCAGAGATCGACATCCCGGCGGCCACTGAGGCGGCCACTGAGTTTAAGCAGCACGTCGAGAGGCTGGCACGGGAAGGGTCCGATCTGGCAGCCTACACTTGCTGGATGCACGGGGTGGAAGTTTGTCATTCACCCTATGTCATGGCTACTGGCACAGATTCTGACCTGTTTCCCCGCATTGCCAAAGATGCCCTGTTGCGTTGAGAACTGCCAGCGCTGCGCAGCCCACTTTGGCGGGTTCAAGTTCCCCTGGCTCGGACTTTGGAATAGCCGAGGCGTCGTTCTGCCCCCGGATGTGGCTCCCAACGAAGCTTGGGACTACTTCTACAGGCACCAGGAGAGGATGGATCTCTTTGACCACCCGACTTGCTGCCGCAAGACCTCTATGGCTCGCAGCTCAGGTGCTCAGCGGGTGACGCTGGGCAGCTGGGACTTGGCGAAGTTTTCGACCAATGGTGTACCTGGCTCTACAGCATCGGCTGGCCAAGAGCTCCCAGGGGGGACGACCCTGGCCAGCCTGGGGACCAGCAGGATCTCGAGCCCACCGGGCACTTCACGTTGCAGTTGGGCACGGCATGCATCGAGCGGTGACCCCACCAGGTGCGTCTGCTGGTCATGCTGCGTGGGTCTATGTAGTGCCTGCTTCACCTGGAGGCAGCGTTGTGGGCACTGCGGGGAGCGTAGGAAGATGCTGTCGGAAGTATGAGGTTATGAGGGAGGAGGATCCTCTGCAATCGCCGCAGCATCTTTTTGCTCTCCGCACCTTAGCAATCTCTGTTAGGGTGCAGTGCCATGGCATCAGGCGGCAAGGGCTACCACGCAGCGCAAGCAGCAGCCTCCTCCTCGTCAAGGGCGGCCGACTCTTTGAGGATGATCGCTGCGCAAAGAGCACGTCAATGGAGGGAGTCCGAAGGCCTCTTGGATGACAATGATTTCGCCTATGCCTACACTGACTATGATCAGGTTGTCGGGCTGGCTGGTCACCACGTAGCTGATGACTGGCTCCAGACAAGAGCACGGGTGGAGGAGGAACTCCTTGTGGCCGGGGCCAAAGTTGTTGAGGACAACCCCAAGAGCTCAGTGGTCCTGCGCCCTGTCCGCAAGATTATCTACAAGAGGAAACCCAGGGCAATCAACGTGGACAAGAACATCAGCGAGGCCGTGCAGAAGATGGTCAACGGCCTGGTGTCCATGTTTCTGGGCATGGGCTCCTACAAGCCTGCCGGCATCCTCACGGACACGCTCAAGGCAGAGTGGAAGCAGACCTGTCGAAGGATTGCCGAGAAGAAGGTTCAAGACGCGGAGAAGGCCACCATTGACCGTGTAGCGAACACCTGGCTGGAACTGCGGTCTTTGTTGGAGAGTCGGGGGCGACCCGCTCCTCCAGAGATGGTGGACCTGGACCAGTACTTGAACCACACGCAGGCGCCAGCAAGAGCATTCCAGGCGTTGAAGTGGAGGAACAAGAACGCCAACCAGGAGCTGGATCTGAGCAACCTGCAGGTGCCAATCACGCCCAGGGCGACTGGGCCGCGTGGCCAAGCACCGGTAGTGGAACCCCCATTGGTGCGAGCTCTGGAGCATGCGGTTGGAGACGAGAAATGGACCGTCCTCCTGGCCCCACGGGTGAAGGCGTTTGGCTGTTTGCGCTATGCGCATATAGCAAGGTCCGAACCTGGTCGCCTCACTTCAGCCTCCCTACATTGCAGGTGCCCAAAAGGCAAACAAAAGCATGCTCGTGAGGGGTTCGACTTTGCAGTGCCTGCCAATCTCTCCAATGGCTTCTTTTGGGCCAAAGAAGTCCTTGAGGCCCTTCGCACTTTGGCGCCGGCGAGACAGCGAGTGGCCGGGCTGTGCTTCTCCGACGAGGGGGCGTGCATGGACTATTTTGGAGGTCCATGCAAGAGACGATGCAGAGCGAGATGGCCGTCTTGCTGGAGAACCCGGAGGAGATCATTACGTACTCCTGTGGAGGCGCATGGCCCCTAAGTTGGCGCAACTGTTGGAGTGCCGGCCAGAGGAGATGGCCGCATTGGGGGACTGGCAAAACAAAGGGCCAGATGGCCTTCCACTACTCGTCAGCCAAGTATGCAGCCTCCATCAAGATCAAGTCTTTGGTGTGGGGAGCCGCAGCCAAGTTGACGGACCAGCTGTCGTGTGGGAGGCGATCCCAAAAGAGGAGCTGCTCGTAGCCATGGGCTGGCCGAAGCTGAGAGACTCCTTCGCCAGGACCGCCAACATATCTGGGCCTCATCACAGAAGTTTCAAGATGTGCGGAAGCGCTTGAAGCTGTCGCAGGCAGCGGAGAAGGCTCGACAAGAAGCAGACGCAGCAGCATCGCCGCTGATGCCTTACTGCCACATTGAAGAATGGGAGGGCCCTATTCCAGACCAGAGAGTGCCCGAACCCGGCCGAGGAGTGCCCCTTTGGTGCACATCTGTGCGCCATTCTATTCTGCAGCAGTCAGGTCGGGCCTGCGGAGGGAAACATGGGGCCGGAGTCTGAGGGCAATCATGGCGACATCAGCTGTGCCAGCCACCCTGAAACCTTCAGCTACGCTGGTGTGCCTGCAGCCTTGGGTGACAGCTGAGCCCACTGATCTCGAGGATGACATGGCAGCCGCGATGAGGGCAGCTGTGAAGAAAGCCCGAGGTGCGGCAGCGCCCAAAACACCCCCGAAAGCAATGCCTAAGACTCCGCCTAAGGCGGCTCCAAAGGCAGCAAGGCGGGCAAACCACAGAGCAAGTCAGCCGCCATGCTCAAGAAGGGCGGGGGTGGAAAAAGGACAGAGGAGCAACTGGACCTCCATCTGGAGCGCTTGGGAGTTGGGTCCGGCACTGCTCAAGCCCCAACTTGCATCTAGACTTCAAGAAAAGGGGGCAAGATCTTTTTGGCAGGGCTCCCCATGAGGCAGATCGTAGACAAGTTCCCAACTACGGCACTGCAGATCTGCTGCTTTCCCAATGGTCCTGAGGCGCTCAGCTCATGACCTTTGCGGCCGCGTGCAGCCAGGAACGTTCTGAGCAGTGGGCAGACGTTTGGCCAGCAATGAAGCACACCATGTGGCACGGGGACAACGTCCTGATCAGAGCAGAGCGTTGCTGGCAGGCGAGTCCATTGAGGCAGCCAATCGCCACATCGAAGCCCGTCGAGAGACAGAGCTCCACAAGGTGATCAAGGACCAGGGCATGAAGAAACGGCCGCACAAAGCTTTCCAGGACACCGCAGTGGGAGCCCAGCATCCTGTGCCACAGGGCTATGCAGCCACTGAGAAGTCCAGCACGCATGTGCTCGTAGAATCTGGCACGACGTTATGCCAGCACAAGCAGGCCGACGGGAAGGCGAAGCCCCTGGTGAACCCGTCCACCACCACTGATGTCTTCGAGGCACTGGCGTGGGAGCGACCTTGGTGCGACCAATGCCTCCCACCTGCCTCGTGGTGGCCACGGCCTGATCCTGCCGAATTTTTGGCCTTTGCGCTACTTTAGCAGCATGGCCCGTTCCGGCTAAGGAGAGCCGAATTCAACCGCTCGGGGCCTGGATAAGAGCATTCAATCTAGCCTGCATGATGCCCCGAGCTGTGACCTCATGTACGATGAAAACAGAGCTCACCCTGTTGACTCCTTTTGCATAGCTTAGGTGTCAGGTGGGAGGCTCTCTAGGCATGTCTTGAGGTTGACGTCTCAACTGCTTGCTCACGGCTAGTCTGGGAGGGGTCCTCCCGGAATTAGGTTTGCAGCAGAGTGAGGACAACTTCATGAGGGTGAACTCAAGACGAGTCGGTTAATGACATTGCATGTCGATTTCATAGCTTCTTGCATTTACTTCAGCAACTTCCAAGTGAACCAACATGTCAGGCCAGACGACGAGCGCACCATACGGGGGAGTCAGATGTCGGCCATGGAGACTGACAAAGTTCCCCTGGAGAAGGGTTCCCCCGAAGAAGTCCTTAGGAAGTTGGGTGACAACTTCGGTTTGGATGACGGGGTGGTAGAAGCCTTACTCCGATTGGGTATCGAAAGCCTCCAGGAGGTTCGGTTTTTATGGGCATCAGAGCAGGCTATCGAGACCTGGATTGGCAAGCTGTGTTTGGGAGACAAAGCCTTGCTGATGACGGCCAGGGTGCGCACGGCCTGGGCAGCGGTAGGGTTGTACTACCGCCAGGTCGAGCAAGATCGCTCCAAGATTGCCCTGTCCGATCTGGACACGATGCTCGGGGAGACCGAGCTGCGCGACACCAAGCAGCAGTTCTGGAGGCGCTACAAGATGAGGCCCCCCCCGAGATTCACCCTGCTGACGCCACGATATCCAGAGTGGCCAGGGAGATCCAGAAGCGGATGCTCTGTGCCTACAACATCTGGAAGGTGAAAACGCTACAGTTTCAGCTCACCACCTCCCAGAAGAAGCGCAAGCTTAGTGACGGGTCGTTCATTGAGGATGGCGAGGACAAGGAGATCGTAGCTCACGACGTGGACGCTACCTCGACAGGTTGTTCACTCTGCTGCTGGCCTATGCAATGGCTGGGTGCGCCGGGGTGACCGGTGCGCCTGACGCAGCACAAGAGCTGAGCCTTGGGGCTGACACCACCAAGTTCGTGAATGTGCCACTGGACGTCATCTACAAGTACTACTTTCGTGCAAAGCGCAGCACCATGGTGCTGCCAATGGCCCAGCGCCTACAATGGCTCCAAACACGTGATGTTGAAGAGCGCCGCGAATGGGTGTCGAAGTTCAGGGAATCAACAATGAGCCTGGGCCAAGTCATCTGTGAAGTTTATATTTCTCGTGATGAAATTGGTCTACTCCAGGGCCATCAACACCTGAAAAGAAGACCCTTGCGCCTACGGCCGCATCACCTGTGAGTCCGACAAAGGTCCCCTCGCACCTCCCAGTTGAAGTTGGGCAAGCCGATCAATGGGAAGCAAGTGGCTACAGCCATGAAAGATGGCACCAAGCTCTGCCCTCAATTCCAACTTGGAAGTTGTAAAGCCAAACCATGCCCTCAAGGAGCCCATCGGCGCGCTGCAGTCTTCAGGAAAGATCGAGTTTGTGGGGCCTTTAACCATGGTGCCACGAACTGCAACAGCAAGCGTGTACACCGCAGAAGAGGAGGCGGCTGCCTCTTTTGGGTCGGGCTAGAGCCGCAAGAGGGGAGACCTCTTATGGCCGACTTCATGGCGGGCCACAATGCCCCTCTTACGAAGGCGTTCATCAGCTGTGGATGGCAATGCCTAACAGTGGATTGCAGTTGTTGGACCCTAGTCATGACTTGGCTGATGAGAGACGACAGCAATCTCTCAGTCGCCAGCTGGAAGAGGTGATCTTCATTGCTGCGGCCATGGACTGCTCTACCAAGAGCAGAGCCCGAGAGATCCCTAGACGATTGATTTGAAGATGGTCGCCCTGCACCAGGCCCACTACCCCGACGGGCTGCCTACTCTGTCAGGACGTGATGCCAAGCGAGTCGAAAACAACGGTTGCAATTACGTTCTCAAGGAGATCCAAAAGCTACGAGACCGTGGCGGGGGGAGTGTCCGAGAGAACCCAGCCCGATCGCTTCACTGGTGGACATCCACTGCAGTTGCAATGTGGAACTCAGGGCAATGGACAGACACCTCATATGCTGCATGTACGTTGGGCGGCACCCGTTGCAAGCATCAGGTGCTCCGACACAATTTGGAAGAGATCCAGCAGTGGGCTTCAGCCCCACGTACATGACCCCCAAGAGTGACGGCAAGAGAGTGTACCCTTCCAAGGAGGAGGCCGAATACTCAGCAGTGCTTGCCTTTGCCATTGCAGTGTCTGCCAGCTGGTGGGCAGCCAGAACGGGTTTGGCAACCCTGGCAAAGCAGTCTATGTATATAGGGCGAGGGAGTTTTCACCATCGCCTGTCGACCAAGTGGATAGAGCAGCACTACGACGAGCCTGGAGACAGCGAGCTGTGGGCGCATTGCGCGAACTGAAGAGGCGTACCTTTCAGGAACCGGCAGTGCACCAAGTGACCAAGCAGCGCGACATCGGCTTCATCGCTCTGCTGATGGTCCTCACATCTTGGGCCAACACATGTTTCCCTTATACGCACCCGCGTATGGCATTTTCCCCCAGCAGCCAGCCAGGAGGAGCGGCATGGCAAAACTGGAGGGATGGAAAGAGCACAACCAGCACATCCTGAATCAGTTGAAAGCGGGCAAAGACGACGCATTCTTGCTGCAGCAGTCCATGGAAGACGCCAGGAATGGTTTTTGCACACCCCCTCTGCGGCGAGCAGAGTTCCTCAGGTACATTGGCAGCCAGGCACACCTCCTTATCCTGCGCTGTGTCATCACCCAAAGTTCGGGAAACAACGAGCCATTGACAACGGCGACACAGGAGGACAATCAGACCTCTCCTCCGATGCCAACAAGCTCACACTATGCAGTCCCGTGAGACCAGCCCAGCACATAAGCCTGGTCATGCATCGATGGTCTGAGGGACAGGTCGCCGAGTTTTGTCACCATGATGCCTGGGAGACAGGCCAAGAGGACTTGCCATCTGCCTACAGATACTGCCCTATGTCACAACAGGAGAGCTTAGACTGTGTTGCGTCTGGTTTCACCATGAATGGCAAGCTCCGGCATACCAGGTCTATGCAGGCCTTCTGTTTGGGCCCCACTGGAAGTCACTTCCTTCAACAGATTTTCCAGACTGTTTGAAGCGCTGACTCGCCGGTATTGCCAGGTTTTGACATCCCTGTACTTTGATCATGCCACAATCACTGATGTCCGCTCTGCCAAGGGCTCAGGGCAGTGGGCGATGAACCAACTATGCCTGATGATTGGATCCCCGTTTGCGGAAGACAAGAAGCAGACGATGCAGAGTACTGGCACTTTTCTGGGATCTTACCCACGACCTGAGTTGCATCAACAAGACAGGCCATGTTCGTTTTTGGGCCCGCACCAGACTCCATGACAAAGTTCGTGACATTCTTGCCACAGCACGTCAAGCAGGCCACTTCGCTCGAGGCACAGCATCCAAACTTTACGGACTTGCTAACTTCTTGGAGCAGGGCATTTATGGGCGAGTCGGGTATGGCGGTCTCATGGCCGTCAAGGCACGCCAGGATGAGAATGCCACATCCATGACCCCAGAGATTGAAGCCTGCTTCGAGGTGATCGAAGCTGTGATGCGCTTTCAGCCAAAACGTGAATTTCCAGTTTTCCGGATCAGGTGGATTTCACCTTATCTTTTTCCAACCGGACGGATCGCAAACCCGTTTCAGTTTTGTTGCAACCACTTGTGCCGAGCTTCAAGCCCTCTGGCAGCCTGCGGAGACCCACATTGCGCAACTGGAGCTCTCTATGGTATTGTACGCCCTGGTGGAGCATCCTGACCTTTTTCGCTATCGACACGGTCTTTGGTTCCTCGACAACGTTGCCGCAGTCATGACCCTATAGTGGGAGGGCGCTCTAGTAATTCGGACTTAGCTAAGCTAGGCCATCTGATCCATTTAGCCAAGTTTGCACTGCGCGCCCAGGGTTACTGGGAGTACGTCCAGAGCAAGAGCAACTGCGCCGATGATATCAGTAGATTAGGTGTCAATGATCCTTGGTGGCGCCGCCATGGATTTAGCTTTCATTCGTCGTACCTCCCCACCATCTTTTTCCAGCTGCCATTCATAGCAGTCATCCTCACCTTTGAATTCCTTTAGTGCTTTGGATGTAGTAGTGCGTTGGGTGATACCTGCAAGAGCAGGTGCCAACCTGGGGCGACCAGGTAGTTGACCAGTGGCGAAACTGGTCTGAGGCTATGTGCGTGTCACACAGTGACCAACCCAAAGCAAACCTGAGGATAGCAGGTGAAACTGACTGAACACTGGCAGAGTTTGGAAAAAGAGTTGCGAGTGTCCGTGCGGTACGGAGTTTCATATGTCACTTTGAGATGTACCCATGCATTGAGTTTGGCAGGCTTGGGTGTGCATGTATCATCTTTAAGTGATTCAATGAATGCTATCATTTTGGCTCAAGTGGAGTTGAACCAAAATAGCATTCATTGCTTTTTCTTTCCCCACCCACCCAACCCTAAGAGCCGACCTCCCGGTGCCTGCCAGGCAGGCGAGTACATAGCCTCTTTTGGGGACACTCTCCTGGGGTGACCATGAGAGTGCTTGCCCCCCTTAAGTTAAGGGACGGGTGATGAAATTGGTCTGAGGCTATGTGCGTGTCACACAGTGACCAACCCAAAGCAAACCTGAGGATAGCAGGTGAAACTGACTGAACACTGAGAGTTTGGAAAAAGAGTTGCGAGTGTCCGTGCGGTACGGAGTTTCATATGTCACTTTGAGATGTAAATAAATAAATAATTAAATATATATATATATATATGCGTGTATGATCTTGAAATACTTTTTTCAGTTCTTCCATTTTTCCTGAAGTCCTGATTTTCACCCATCATTCGAGAGGCCAAGAAAAAGTCCCATGGGTTTCCTTCACTAAAGTGATCCAATGCTGTTGATTGAGCCCTGAGTTTTGCTGGTTTGTAAATCCCTTATATCAACCTTTGAACTTACATAATCTCCCAATCCCTTGAACCCGAGAAGTGGATGAAGGCAAAATTGAAAGCGGAGTCCCACACATTGTTGGGAAAAAGTACTTGGTTCTGGTTGAGATTTTCCCTTCACCCCTTTAATCATGGGCGTCAACCTATAGAATTCTCTCCCAATCCCTTTAAATCAACCAAGAAACATGCAATCTTTATCTGGTTGGTGGTTTGGAACATGATTTTTATTTTTCCATGTATTGGGAATAAATTTCCAACTGACTTTCAAATTTTTCAGAGGGGTTGGTCAACCACCAACCAGTTACGCGTCTTCACTATTTTCAGTTCCATTTTTTACTCCTGATTTTCATCAAAAGAAAAATCACCGACGCCCAGCTACGAGGCTTCAACTGTGGCAGTTCTTTCGGCATTACGGAGGATAAATGGCTGGTCGCCACGCGCGCGGGGGTGTCCACCATCAACGCCACCGCAGGCAGTTCATAAGGGAGATAAGGATTTGAAGCAGTAAAAATCGTGGGATTTGAGCAACGAGAATGAGGATATATATATATATTTAAGGGCTGCCGCCCCTGCCGCCGACCCCGGAAGAAGTGGCAACGAATCAAACCAAATGGGTACAAATATTCTTCGGTGCTTCGCACTTTCAGGTCTTCCCGACGAATCAAACCAAATGGGTACAAATATTCTTCGGCGCTTCGCACTTTCAGGTCTTCCCCCTTTATCCTATGAATATTTTTGTGAAATATATTTGATAGGTTTGAATGAAATATAGTTTATCAAATAGTTTGCT
>Ga0126342_10019790_pt1 | contig 11392 bp, 8 predicted proteins | sample Cyp1metagenome_FD_92528 | JGI IMG/M metagenome (GOLD analysis project Ga0126342, IMG submission 92528) | Coral microbial communities from Lord Howe Island, Old Settlement Bay, Australia - Cyphastrea 1 metagenome | ecosystem: Host-associated > Invertebrates > Cnidaria > Coral ... | reverse complement strand
TTAGTATTGATTTAGTATTGATTTAGTATTCATTTCTTGATCAGCGGGAGGGGGAAGCTCAGTAGCTTTATTCAGGGTCAAACTCTAATTGGTGCTAAGGCACCTCATGGGGGGTACCCTTGACGAGTTGATTTGGAGTTGATTTTGGATAAATTTGAATAAAGGTTTTGAATAGAAAGAGCATCCATCATTTTTGAAAATTTCCAGCTATCATTTTTGAATAAAGGGTTTGAATAGAAAGAGCAACATATAGAATAAGCCAAAAAGAATAGGGCCAAAAAAGTTTAGCTTTATTTAGGGGTCATTTATTATTTGTTTTGGGGCTCTGGTTAGCTTTACTTAGGGTGGGTTAAAAAATCGTAGGTCAACATTACATATTAACTTTCACGGGGGTAGGGCCCCACTTGCATATGCGTTTCAACGTGTTTCGCTGCACCCCCATGCTTGCAGTACATGCAAGACAGGAAAAACAAGGTTCACCACCATTTATAACCTTTGCGTTTGGATTATTCCTGTTGCATTTTGGCACGTTTTGAAGCCTCCAAGCTAGAGGCCTGACTACATGTGAGGGCAGTATGCCAAACCCAAGCAGAAGTTCGGCAATTTGTGAAATAATGTTCAGTTTTCCCCATCTCCAATTTCCCCAAATTCAAAAGAGAAGTTTGGCGAGTTTGGAGATAATCTCCAATTTCGCCAAACTCAATCAGGTTCGGGGTTTGAAGATAATCGATCTCCACTTTGGCCAATCAACTTCATCAAAAATTTGGCGGGTTTGGAGATAATCTCCAATTTCGCCCCCAAACTCTGTTTCAACAGTAGTTTGGCAACTTCGTAACTTCGGGGATAATTTCCAACATCCACAACCTCCAATTTCCCCAAACCTACGGAGAAGTTTGGCGGGACATAATCTCCAATTTTGCCAAAGTCAAAAAAAATGTTCGGCAAGTTTGGAGATAATCTCCCATTTCGCCAAACTCCAATTTCGCCAAACTTGTGTCAGGTGATGGTGACAGTACACCAGGGAGATTTAGAGTTTTTCGGTGAGGAAAGGATTTCACAAATTGAGAAATGTTCCTGCAAGGAATCTTAGGGTCACTTGTGGTCACATGCTTGGAGGTCAATTTGGTAGATTTGGAATCTCAAAGTTGTTTCCAAATCATGTTTAAAAGTCGCCAGACTGCCCTTTGCACCTCAATTTTATGTTGACTCCAAACCTCCAACCAGGACGCGATACGACCAAAAAAAAAAACCTCGGCTGACAGGGCCTGCAAATGCACGGGGATTTGGTGCAATTTTGAAGGTAATGCTGCGGTTTTGGGATGAAGGTGAAACTTTCGAAACGCTTATTTAGACCATTCCCGCAACAACCGTGAAAGTTAATACAACTACAACTACAGCTACTACTACAACTACAAATACATCTACAAATACATCTACAAATATACTACGCTGCATTGCCCTACACTATTTACATTACACTACGCTGCTTACCCTACACTACGCTGATTACAGTGTACTACAGTACACTACAACTACAATGCCAACTACACTACATTACACAACACAGCACTACATACACTACACTAATTACAGTACACTACAAGGTCACTACAACTACAGCGACCGCTACAACTAAACAACCTTACACTACACTACACTACACTACACAACACTACACTATACTTCACTACAGTACACAACACTACACTACACAACACAACACAACACTACACTACACTACACTAATAACACCACACCACAACTACAACTGCAACTGCAACTACACTACACTAATTACATTACACTGCAACTACAACTCCACTACACAACAACTACAACTACAATTGCACTACACCATGCTACATCCAGCAGTTGTGAGTGAGGTGACCACTGCAACCATTGCAACCACTCCAAAAAACACAACTCCAGCCACCTTTCGGTCCATCAGTGGATTCGCTCTGCCATTCGTGATTCACCACAACCAACCTCTCCTATAGGCTTCCTATCTTTGAAACTTCCGCCACCGCCTTGTGCGGTACTACTGGTATATATATAAATATATATATATATATCCCATTATATCCATTCAGTCCATTCCTATATCCATGTATTTCACATACACTTTTGTATCCCCACATCCTCCATCGCAGCAAGAATCTTTTCTTCGTAGCCCAGGCACTGCAGAGTGAGCCATTTCACCAGGGCCACATAGAACCTCAAAATGCCACCAGTGGCGAAGTCAATGGGACAAACTTCCCCAGACATCCCTCAAACAATCACCAGTCTGGGAGGTCCTGTATTGCAATCACACAAATATATATATATAATGACATTTTGGTTGGATCTATCTGAAAATGGGGAATAAGACCATGGCTTAAAACGCTAAAAATGGCAATTTGAGTGAGAAGATCCGCGAAAAAAATGCGGGTACACTATTATTTGAGATATTCTCAGACAAACCCATACAAGTCTAGAAATCTTATGTAACCTCCATAAGAAACCCCTCAAGATCATGGTTTCGGAGGTGCCAGGTGAAAGATGGCAGGTACAAGACCATCGATGACCCAATGACCCTTGAGCTGCCAATATGACCTAGAACTGCTGGCTATTCTCTGGTAATCCAACATGACAATGAACCACTTGTAGATGATTTTTCAGAATGTCAAACACCGGACTAATTGATGTAACTAGTTAGTGATGTATATATATATATTATAATATTATATATATATAATGAACCTGCTAAAACGGAACCCCAAACACTCCAGGAGTGAACAAACATCGGGAGTTCTCCATTATTCCATTGCCATGTCTGATTGTTGGAAGGTCACCGATAAGCTCCCCTTGTCCACTTAATGGTCATTGGGATTCCTCACCTAATGGTCATCGCAATGCATCTCTATCTCCGTTCCCCGGAGTTGGTTCATGTGGCTCAAGAAACTGCAAGACGTGCACCCCGCTTTGAAAGTGGATAAGGGGTGTATATAGGGGCATATATATATATATCATCCACGTGTGATCAATCTATAACTGGCTATAATGTGATCAATATGTCCAGAGTTGTTGGTTAGTAATCCATAGCAGCTGTCAATTGCTCACTGCCAATCTGCAGCCAATTTGCTCGCTGAAACGTATTTCCGACTTGTCTGTTGTTGCCTCTAAACCTGACGAAAGCGGCAACCGTTTCGACGCAAAGGCCATAGGAATCTGCGAAGAAAAGAGGCTATCCATTGGTGCTTGGATGTGGTTGGGAAATTTGAAATGTTTTAAAAAATGGTTGGTGGTATATGTGTGCCTCTGAAACATATAAGTTAGTTGGGATGATGAAATTCCCAATCTATGGAAAGTCATAAAATTCCATGGTTCCAAACCACCAACCAGAAAATATGTCCATGCAAGGTGGTACCCCCCAGATACAAGTTGGCGTTCACCCAGGTCACCAACTGAGCTATGCGGGGCACACCCACGGCAGTGTTTTTGGTCAACATGGCTTCAGATGATCTTACACAAGTGGTGTATGACTGAAGGTAGCTACTGTAGGCTGTGAGCCACACAAAATCTCGTCACTGCTGAGATCTACACCCCAAATAGAAAGTGATTATATTGATCTATATTACAACCCAGATATAACCCATCAACAGGGAGTACAATGCCAGATATGATTATATGGAGGTTTCCTAAAATAGGGGTACCCCTAAATCATCAATTTTAATAGGATTTTCCATTATAAACCATCCATTTTGGGGTACAATATTTTTTGGAAACCTCCATATCTTACCGACAAACACCTTGCCTGGGCCCCGCGACCAGGACCTGGCCCTGGCCCTGGCACCGCACCTCCAGTCAAGGCCCGTCGCATCATCCGTGAGCGGGCTTTATTCCTGGGGGGACCACCAACATGGGGAAGCAGGAAGGAGTCAATCAATAAGGATTGTGAACATAAGCACTATAAGGAGGTTAAAGATTGTATAGTATCCAATTAGATGAACAATGATGAACATAGGAAATATTGAATTGACCTCTCATGACATTACATGTTTTGGGGGCAACAGCCAGGGCTAAGTCAAGGCACCGTGTCCGCACGGCCCTCATGTGTTGTTGCAAGAGCATGATCTGCGGCACGTGACCCCGCTGGCGTGTGGCTGGAAGAAACCATGGGTAATATCATATTCCATGAGACAAACAAAGGATATTTACCCTCTGGTAATTTAACATAGCTATTGAAAATGGCCATTTGTAGTTGATTTACCCATTCAAAATTGTGATTTTCCATGATTTTCCATAGCTATGTTAGTTTACTAGGCCGGGTATCATCCAAGCTGAAGATACACAAATTTCGCTGGCGAATCTCGCAGGTACCGGGACGGTTCAAGGTGAGCGGAGCAACAAACACACCATCGTTACAATATGCACAAGATATAACAATAGAACATATATATATATATATAAATATAGTGTAATTCGAACAATAATTGAAGCTATCTTTATATATATATACATATATATATAAATAATATATATATAATGTATATATATATTAAACATATGATGTATTAATTTGTTTGGAGTCCCGTGGTTTTGATTCCTGGGGAAGTCCATAAACAGCGCTTCGCTTCCCAACAAAAAACGGCCAAAAAACACCACCGCTCCATCTCACACGGATCTGGTGGTTGCTGAAGATTGCTGAAGAACATCACTGGTTGGGGGTTTCCCATTAAAAATGCTGGTTTCATGGGATGGATATCACGAAATAAATGGTGATTCGATGGTGATTTACCCTCTGGTAATGACTAACATAGCTATTGAAAACGGCCACTTGTAGATATTTATCATGGATTTTCCTATTAAAAAATGGTGATTTTCCATCGTTATGTAGACGTTTACCAGAGGATGACTGGTTGCTGGTGAAATAACCATCTTGAAACATATGAGTTCGTCAATGGGAAGGATAACAACCCATATGCTATGGAAAATAAAGTTCATGTTTGAAACCACCAGATAATGTATTTGACTTCTAAATGAGATATCATGAGGTATCTTCAGGTTTGTTCAAGGAAGATTTTGGCATGTCCTGCGAAACTACACCATTTTGTTCTGTGTATCAAAACAAAGCAACAAAAAACAACAACACAGCAAATACTTCCTGTGCGGAATAGCAATGCTGACATGTCCCATTTCTGAGCATAAATTAATTGGATTTGCTTGACCCCAAAGTGAGGCAACGCTTCCAGTCCGGAGCAGACATGGGATGAATTTCAGCTCCCAACATGCCTCTTCGTCTGTCACTCCATCGTAAATTTCCTAGCCGCAGCTGACCAGTTCTGGGATGGGCTGGTAGCTTTTCAGGTCACTTTTTTTGAGGGACATTTCCTTGAGGAATTTGTACATATATATATATATATATATATTATAATTATATATATATATTGCTTTTTCATTGCCAGTCTTAGATACCTTTCATTTTTGTTCAGAGCTGGATAGCACAGATTCCAATTTATTGATATTTATGCAAATTTATGGCAAACGATGAACGTATTAGGGTATACCTTTCCAAGATTTACCCAGTTCCGGGGGAAAAAAAACAACATTTCACGATGTTCCAAAGATCAACGTTGGCATTTCAGGGATTCGGATGACTCTTGTCTCCATTCTTTTATAGGCCACCTCCGGTACCTACCATAAGGCCTATTTTTAGGGCTATGTACGGGAATATACACCCAATTTCTATGGCGAACAAAATGGTGCTAACGTACCTCCATTTTAGGATCCTGGAATTCCCGTTGATTTTATCGAATCTTCGGAATCTGGTCTTGGCAACTAGTACGCCCAGGTCTACTAAGAAATGTCATGAAATTGCAATCCAATCCATGGCTTGTATTATCTTAAAGTAATCTAGCGGCGCCATCACCATTTCAGTGGACAGCTACATTATAAGCAGTTGTTGGTGGCATTAAACCACAAGTTGCATGACCGGGCAGGTATTAGAGACCCTGCATAAGACATGACCATGTTGATTTGGGTAGTATCTTTTAAATTTTGAAGATTGCAAACGCAAAAAAAAAACCTTGAAACTACCCTTCACCAGCAGTGGCGCCCTCTAGTTATGTTTGCGGGTGAAAAAAACATCTAGCTCTATTCATTTCAACACTAGGTATGGACCATAAACCTAATAATTAGGCTAATTTCGCTAACAAACAATGGGGCACAGTTCATCGTTCGAACAAAGCAACTTACCTATCCTTTGAGGGCCCCTTCCCCGACTTCCCCTCGTTCCAAAAACCGTGAACATCCTGAACTGTATCGTCAAATTCCAAGAAAAATGCCCAATTTCTGATGGTGAAATGCCCATAAATCCCAAGACATCCCCAGAAAAGTCAGAGTTTTTGCATGGAAAAACCCGCCCAGACTTCCGGACCACATCGGACACCTGCACCAAGAGGGTGAAATCCTGCGATTGCACCTAGCCAAGTCGCGGTTTACTAAGTGGTTATATACTGCAGATGTTAGATGTAGTATGTTAGTTATAGTTGTTTTTGTTGTATGCTATAGTTATATCATGCTATATAGTATCCCTATCTTCTCCCCTAATATCCATGATGTAAGTATTAAATCATACTGTGAATGGTTGCGAACTCCTGCACCAGTTGGTAGATGGTTTATCCCATTATAATCCCATTATAATCCCATTATAATCCAATCATTTACAGTGTTGAATTTAGTTACCAATATTTACCAACTGGTGCAGGATTTCTTCATCCTATATCTGGGTATAAATTTTAATAGTTATCCCTAACTATTCCCATCATTCCAGTGAGGACAGGACGTGATGTCGTTCTAATCTCTCCAGATATATGAGATGTAGGTTGTACGGTTGTACCATACAATCATGAGATGGGTACACTAGGTATGTGAAATGGTTTATGATTTAAAAACATCAAGTTCAAGGTCGGGGATATACACATCATGTGTTTGTGAATATTGGATGAGACACAATGGAATTTAGATAACTTAAATCCATAACTAATTAATGTTGTATTGGCAATGGGAGTGAGCCTGAGATTATTATAGATTAACGGGATATGGTCATACATTCGCTGGTGGGAATTATTTGCATGGATATATCAATCTCTAACCCATAGGATCCATGTATGCTATATATGGTAACATTTACCATCAGTATATCCCCAATGTTTGTATATATATAATAGTAATATGTTCATATAATCCACCTTTAGCTGTGGCAGTCGGACTTCAGCATTTGTAGAACCCCAGCTGTGATATCATGGCGAACTGAGGACTGGGGAATCAACACTGAATTCTTCACAACATGTTTCGAGACAGGGGCTTGGTAACAACACTGATGACATGTTTATCAAGTAACGGCCATATAATTATATATGTTTAGGTTCAAGTGCATATATATATACATACATATATTTGTTCATATGATAGTATATAATATTATATATATATATCATAATTATAAATACTGGTTGGTGGTTTTGACCATCTTGAAAAATATGAAAGTCAATGGGAAGGATGACAACCCATATGCTATGGAAAAACAAATTCATGTTTGAAACCACCAGATCATGTATTTGACTTCTAAATGAGATATCATGAGGTATCTTCAGGTTTGTTCAAGGAAGATTTTGGCATGTCCTGCGAAACTACCACCTGGTTATTTAACATAGCCATGGAAAACCCTTATAAATGGAGGTATTAATGGGGAAATCATCTATAAATGGGCCATCTATACCATGGCTATGTTAAATAACCAGAGGGTACACCATTTTGTTCACCGGTGTGTGTTGGGCACCGCGCTGGCGGAATCTCCCTCTCCTGCCAGGTCCAGGGCTCCCCCACGCCGATGCGACCAGTCGGTGCGTGCGAGGAAAAGACTTCCCAAACCTGGCCGGTGGCAGGTTTGGAATCCTTGGCCGGTGGGTTTCTATACACTATCTATATTTAAATATCATATTGTATATATATATATATATATCATAGATGTATATATAATATACAGATGTATATATATATAATATATACATACCATATATACATATATATATACATACATACACATACATGTATATATATATATATATATATGTAATACATATATGTATATTCATATATTCCATATACATAATACAATATACATATCTAGACATTTACCATGGTATATATATATATAATGTTCCTTACATACCATATGACCAGTGTTCAAAACCCTGTGTGATCCCTGTTTACTGGTGGCTTCATGCCCGTTTGGATTCATATGCATGCAGACTCGGTGTTGGGTAAAGTTGATTCCAGTCGAAAATTAGCCTTTGCAAATGGGTTGATTAAAATCATTATACTATATATACTTACATTGCATACCCAGATGCTACATGTATGGGATATTTACCTACATTTGTCCTAAAAATCACCAAAACGTAGGTAAATATACTAGCACCATGGTTCGCATATTGGGTACTACTTACCTAGCATAACTGGTTGGTGGTTTGAACCCCTCTGAAAAATATGAGTTCGTCAATGGGTTCCGGATGACAACCCATATATGAAATGGAAAATAAAAAAATGTTCCAAACCACCAACCAGAATATAGTTTATAGATGAGTTGTTGGAAAATCTTCCCAACTTTTATGAGAAAAATCATGAAAATAGGATTGCATCTATAGTTGTTAGTTCCACTCTGAAAAAACTTCGGAGGTCAAACGAGATCCGGTGCATTCAGATCCGGATCTGGCCGCGGGAAATTTCCCGCAGTCGCCTCCTCGACATCCAAGACGGACCAACCCGTCTGCCTTGGAGACCGCAGTGGGCGTTGCGAAAATGGATGTAACCCGTAATGACCAACACAAATAAGAGATTGTAGATTGTATGATATGTTTAAGAACATGTAAATATGTCATAGCATGTAACCAACACAAAGTGAATAATCACAATCAAAATTGGATATTCTTGGTGAAACAGATGGATTTCATCAACAAATATGATCATAAATGGCTGGATTAAATGATTGTCAATCCAGAGGAAACCATGGTTTTGAATTGTTCTTGCCAGAAAATATAAAGGTTTCTGAGGATTTTTCCCATCATACCAACTGACAACTATAACTACAGTCTGGGAACCCCACGCAACAGTTTTGGAACTTACAAGATAGTATACTTGATCTCTATATCCAACTTGTTTTCAAAAACAGAGACAATAACTAAACAATAGCCAATCTTAACCTACCATTCGCCAAGATTCAGGGAGATATGAGGATGAGGATGACAACAAATAGTCGTCATGTTTGGATGTTCATCTACTTGTTCGTAGTGGCTTTGAAGTTGATTTGACCCACGTCCATACATCTGTGGTTTGAAAGTAGCCACAAGTCAGAGTTGTAGTTTCAGTAGGTGTCAATTGGGACGAATCGGGCGCCCCATGTACGAGTTGTACAGGCCCACGTAATGGGTTTGGATAGTTTGATGGCACTATCACTAGTCAACCAGAAACAATGGGTACTGTGTATCGCCTGTGCAAATGAGGCTCAAAACCCAAAAAAATGGCGACGTACCAGATATGTTTCTGAGCTTAAAATTTCATACCCGTGCAACCTTGGGGGTTTTCGGATTGGAGTGTCCCAGAAAGTGCCAGAAAAAATATTCAGGGACAATCTGCAGCCGCAGCCAATTTGGAGATTTCCTGGAATGGGGGTACCCCCAAATCATCCATAAACATCTATTTTGGGGTACCCCCATTTATGGAACCACCTTGGTTTCAACCGCAGAGCTCGTTGAGTGGATGGGGATACCCAATGGCGACAGCAAGCAAACACCAATACTTCACAATACAGCCATCAAAAGATGTATATATAATATGCGTATATTATGTAGATATATATACATGTAAAGGAACATGCACAAAGAAAAACACCAACTAAACAAATCTAGCGTCAGCCCATTGGTGGCTCAAACTTGGAGACTCCTCTTGGGAATGGCCTGCTTGAGGCCTGCCTAATCAAATCCAGAGGGTCGTGCCCCGAATCAAGAGATTATATCCAGGTGGATGTTCTATAATAGATCTATTTATGATCTGTAATCAATTCTGCATATTGGATCCAATATTGTATGGATCTATTATCGATAGTGGATCTATAATGGATCTACTAATGATCTATAATATAATGGAACTATTATCTAAAATTGTTCTATTTATTATTCATACTGAAATCACTAATGGATCCATTCGTTTCAACCAAACGTTTTCAACAAGCGGATCTTTGATTTGATCAGCTGCTCATGTTATGGTGAGCGTTGGCGAGGCGAGTTTCAAGAGGCGAAGAATGGGCAGAATTCCTGCATAAACTTCCAAGTTAAACCATGTGATATGTGAAACTATTTTATGTCTTCAAAGTTCCAGATCTAAAAAAAAAAACACACCTCCACAAAAATGTCGGCGTGCAAGGCTAAGAATCCGCACTTGGCCAAATGCGCCAACCTCAGTGGTAATTCACTACTATACCCTGCAACCTTGGGACATCATGGGGCACGACTATCCCACAATATCGCCCTTTGGACCACCCAGGGAGGTCAAACTGATTGAAATCCAAGGGCTGCAACCTATCAACACGGAAAATTCTATCATTTCAACACTTTGACATGTTAGCTGTAGCATCCATGCTAGATCAAAAATCTGTTCAAAGATAAAATCCTTATCTGCCAGCATCTGAACTTCAATCATGTTTAATTCTCCAGCATCTCAAACTTTTTATCCTGTCTCCTAAAGCCACCCTCTGGCCAAAACTATCCTATCTTGAATCCGCGCCGCTTGCAAACACCTGTCCAGATGATCCGCTGGCATGTTGTTTCCAAGCAAACCAAAAGCCCGTCATCTTCTGATTGCCTGTACACACACCTGTTTGGGTTTAAAACTTTTTTGGTGGTAGTAAACCTACAGGATTAAATATTGCTACGGAGGATCTACAATTTACTGTGCCTCCCGCCACGGCTGATCAGGGATCATGGGAATCTTGATGACAATGAGGTTTGGTGTCATAGTACCCTCTCATAACTTAACATGGCCATGGACAATTAGCCGTTGCTAGATGATTTATCTACTAAACATGGCGATATTCAATGGCTTGTTCAGAGCCAATGTTGGTAAGCTGCCGTCCAAATTGATCCTGGTGAAAAATCATCAACCAACAGGGCTTCATCACGCAGCGGAATCGAAACCATACATTGCTGGCTATATTACATTATTATATATATATATACTTGAGGCCGGGGGTGGATGACGAAAGCTAGCGGGGTAGGAGAAAGAAGGAAGGGAAGAGGTGAGTGGCGGAGGGACTGTCATCATCGTGTCGCGGCATTGTTCGTCCCAACGAGGATGC
>Ga0126342_10019789_pt1 | contig 11395 bp, 13 predicted proteins | sample Cyp1metagenome_FD_92528 | JGI IMG/M metagenome (GOLD analysis project Ga0126342, IMG submission 92528) | Coral microbial communities from Lord Howe Island, Old Settlement Bay, Australia - Cyphastrea 1 metagenome | ecosystem: Host-associated > Invertebrates > Cnidaria > Coral ... | reverse complement strand
TACATGGGATTTTTGTAGGGTTAATCCACTGAAATCACTGGGGTGAACTAACCCACTTACGATTCGTGGGTAGTTCACCACCAAGTAGATATATTCCCTTATCTACAGTTAGTAAGTCCACTGATTGGGATCCATCTACAGTAGATATATTCCCTATAAATGGTATAGATGGCCCTAATCGAAATAGATGGTTTACCTATAAAAAATAATGATTTTCCCATTGACCCCACTGACCCCACCTTCTTGCAGAAGACCACCGCCTCTGACGCGCTCCTGGCCGCCTCCTGCGGCAGGTCGCGCTCGCACAATGCCAGGCCCAGCTTCCGCACGGCCTTTGCCACCAGCTTCGCCTCACCTTTACGGCGCCACGGGGACAACGCCGGCGTTACGGCGTTGCGTGGCAAAGGTGGAGATGTTGGGTGGAAGCTGCCAAAAATGAGGGAAAATGAGGGAAAATGATGGGAAAATGCTGGTTGAAGTGGCAAAAATATATGATTTTGCAGAGTCTTGGAGGGGTCATAGCTGGTAAGTGACTAAAGTGCCTACCCAAACTGGGCAGAAAACCTACACGAATGGGGTGCACCGGACAGAAACGATTATGCAGACTGGACTAATGACAAGGATGGGCTAAAGCTATAGCAGCTACGGGTGGGCAAACAATTACACAAGTTTTCAGACATATGGAGATTGAAGCAGCAAAAATATGCAAGAGTCAAAAATTACTCAAAAATCATGGCTATTCTGGGACACATGGAGAATGAACGGAGTAGGAAATCCTGATTTTTTGAATAGGAAAGCGTTGGAACCATCATGATAAATCCATATAAATCCTCAGCTTGGACTGGAATGGTAGAATGATGATCATGGATTGAGAACTCCTCAGTTGGAATAGGAAAGTGCTTGGAATACAAAATCCTCGCTTACACTCCTCCAGTCAATGAACAAAAGTGGCGGCTTGATAAGATCAACAACTAGGAGCATAATTTACGTGAACATCAGCGATTGTGCCGTCGAATTAGGAATTGAAACATATCGAAACATCAGCAATTGATTTGCCATTTGGACGGAACAGCCTTTCCTTTGCGTCAAGCCCGGCTTGATAAACTTTTCAATAATAGTGATATAACCAACAAAAATGGTGATTAAACCGTAGCAAATGATCACTTTCTGTGGTACTTTCGTAGCAACCCCGCTACGGCTGGAGCATCGTCTCACTTACGAAGCGCTTCGCAACGGTGGCGAAGCACTAAACGTCCCGATGGATGTCTGTTGTCTGTTGTCTGTTGTCCCAGATGTTAAGAGATTGGAACTGATTATGGTTGTTACCCTCTGGTAAACTAACATAACTATGGAAAGATCCACCATTTTTGATGGGAAAATCAACTATTTCTATGGCCATGTTCAATAACTATGTTTGTTTACCAGAGGGTAACCACTTGCGATTCCTAGAAAGATCCTCCAAGTGATTCATCAACCAGGGTTGTTGTTCCAGGATTGAAATGATAGTATCCCCGCATAAAACATAAGGAACTATCTACCGATATTTTGAGGGTTGCTCCCGGCAGAGATGTATATGTGGTAAAGGGGTAAACACACGAAATTCCCCACATTGGTGGCTATCATTTACCTATAGTAAGCGGGAGCAACCTTGAACTCAGTAGGATATAGTTGGATTAAACGGAATTATTCATCAACCTGATCAAAAAATATTCAAAGACCCTGTTGATGGACTATTGTAAGTGGTTATCGGTTATGTGTTGGCGATTGTCATCATACATGACAATACAATCAATACATGAACTGGGAATTCCCAGTTCCAACCAACCAAAATTTCATGGAATGGCATTGCTTTGTTTAGGTCACACTGCTCAAGGACTCGCTACTGCCCCGCTTTCCCACCTGCTTCTCGATAGAGCTGTTCCGCCCTCCGTGCTTCCTTCTCCGCTTCTTCAGGCTCTTGACGGTACCTAGAGGAGCAGAAGCTCCCTTGGACAAAGATAGAATGGCAGGATAAAATATAGTTGGAACCCAAATTCAGCATAAAGTCCCGGAATGAAACATGGAAATTGAAAATCCCCTATAAATGGAGATTTTAACGTGAACTATAAATGGTGGATTTTCCAGCAAGCCATGTTTGATTACCAGAGCGTAATTTCTTCGCATTTACGATGCTTAACTTGGATTTGCGACATATTTCGGGTAATTCAAAAAAGAAACTCGGTACCAGAAAAGAAGTTCCCAGTCTCCCCAGTCTTTGTGGATTAATCAATAACAAATCATCAGCTCCAGGATACCTGGTGCTAACATCCCGATGTTTCCGCGACCGGGATCCCAGGATCGGGTCCCCTTCATGGGGATGATGAAAACGGGGGCCCATGGATCTGCTCTGGCTGGACCCCAAATTCATGAGCGAAGTATGACATGTTCCCGGAAAATCCCCTGATTTCTGCAACTCGTACCCCGTAGATTCCGTAGATCTCACCATTGCTGAGGCGCAAGTAGATGTCTGCCAGCAGTAGATGTGCCTTGGCCATTCCCGTCTCATGTCCGACGTCGCTGAAAGCATTCCTTCGGCGCGATCCATGGGGCCCATGAAATTTTGGATTGAATGGGGATGCCACCTGCCAATTTTGGAGCATCTTTCATCAAAAATAGTGATATGGATATGGGTGAAAGATGGTGAAAGTAAAATTGTAACTACTCAAAAATTGCGGGATGCGATAAATGACGAGTTGAAACATGCTTTTAAGCATTGACTTAATGCGGATGTACCGCCAATTTATGGTTGATCATGGCTTGAAATGTGGATTTGGGGAGTTCCAAGTTTGAGGTCTCACCAAAAAATATGCGCAGAAGATCCACCTTTTTTTTTCTACCAAAAAGTTATTAAAAAAATGGTACCCTCTGGTAAACGTTTACAAAAAACTGATGGGAAAGATCCACCATGCTATTAATGGGAAAATCCACGAACTAAATCACCATTTTCAATAGCTTTTTGTATGTTTACCGGAGGGTGTCATGCATGACATCTTCTTCCCTTTCCAGGGTCATCCTGGCCCATCCCATAGAGTGTCGCCATGAATCAAGGCGTCTTGGCAAATCTGAAAGGAATCCCTCAAGAAGCGCCTCGCTCGGCTGTCCACGCGCGAGACCTGAGTTTTCAACAAACGTGACAGTCGCGAGACGCAACGGCGAACAGCATGGGGTCAACACTGCCAAACACTCCATGTCTGGCAAGATTCCATGGAAAAAACAGCAATTCTTAGATCATCTTCCGTTGCAAATCCTCACCCATTTCTAGATGATTTTCATGTGAAGAAAATCAAAAAAGTCTATCTGCAGGTGACAACTGGACCCATTTCCGCCTGCTCCCGACACAACGCATCGGCCAACTCCAACATGGCCTGTTCGTGGCGGAAAGAGCTGAGGGCTAGATGGCAGGGAGTGGCTAAACCCCTGAGGATCACAAAGGCTCGACTCCTGGTTTCTACAACAAGGCCAAAAAAACCTGCAAAAATGGTGACGTTGAAGGGACTAAATAGCTGGCTGAATGATGTTCAGCCAATCAGGAAAAAAACAAAGCCACCGAAGGGATCTTTCCTAGAATGGAGGTACCCAATTCCCCCCAAAAAAGGACAAGCATCCTATGATATCCTATGTTTGTATTGAAAATGGCCATTTATAGTGAGTTTTCCCATTAAAAATATTTAAAAATAGTTATTTTCCATAGTTATGTTAAAAATTACCAGAGGGTATGTTAGTATTGAAACAACCATACCCTCCAGTACTCAAAGACGACTTGCTGGAAGCCATCCGCCATTTAGTTCGATGCTGTTCCCAGCGGCCCGCCATGTTTGATGACACTGGAGGGTATCCCGTAAAATATGCCACCAATGAAACTTTATGAACCCATTGTTGAGATCATATTCACCATCATTAATCATTATCTGGTTGGTGGTTTTTCGCCACCCCTCTGAAAAATGATGGAGTTCGTCAGTTGGGATGATGAAATTCCCAATATGATGGGAAAAATAAAATTCATGTTCCAAACCACAAACCAGTTATTCACTGTATGTTCCCATGGTTTAGGGTGTTCGGGAAGCTCGTCCACATGCCTACTTGGATGCTCATCCCAGTGGTAACAGCCAGTGAGTTCTGTATGGATTGATCATTTTTGGTCAAAAAAAGCTACGTCTCCGGTGGATTCTTAACCACTTAATTAACCACTTGCTTTGACGCTATTGGCCCCAGGTTTGTATCCCCGTTGTACTCAAAAATTGTATCTGGGAAAAATGTCGAAATCCCCAGGTTTGATCGAATGGCGTATGGCTTATGAAAAACCCTAAACCCAATTGAAATACACCGATAGCAATCAGATGGAAAAGCAATTTGCCACTGTTTTACTGTTCTCTCTTTTTTTGGGGAAAGCTATAACTAAGCCAAAGCAGCTTCCCAAGAAATTGTCGCCCCAAATGGCCCACCTCCGCTTCGCGGCTTCGGGCGTTCAAGTCCCGGAAGAGCTGTCGCCGTTCCGACAGGACAGACTGAGAGGAACAGGGCAGGAATGGCCAGGAATGGGTCGTCGAATGCGGGTGAAATCCAATTTGTTGGCAGTTTTCCAGGTGATTTTTGATAGCTAAGTCGCGAGCCATAAAACATAACCCTATCCAATCTCATCATACTGGTTGGTCGATAGGTGTCCCTCTCCCTATGCGTTAAAAACCATGTAGTCTTTCATCCTTTTTCCTAATAACCAACCAACAGGCTGTGTTTTTCATGACTCAGGTTGGTTTATAGATTATGCAACATGGTTGATGGTAGATCTATCGCACTAGTTGGTGATAATTTCCACCAACTTCGTCTCATATGACTAGAAAAATCCCTGCCATTGGAAAAAACACCATTTTTGGAGTTGGTTGACGTTCACCCCATGAGCCGCTTCGATATATATAACCGTTTGAACCATGAAATGGAATGAAAATGGCAGCGTTTGGTTGGAAAAACCCAGGGTCTTTGTGAGTTGAAAAACCGTCTATTTGGGATCAAATCCTGTTTTTTTTGCTGTGTTCTTGGTGAGTTCTGCATGTTTGCCTGGCTACATAGCCATGGGTGAGTTCTGCTCCTGGTCGGTTCTTGATGAAGTGGCTTGAGGTTCTTAAAAGTGACCATGGCGACATACGGCTGAATTCTTGATGGTAAAAATATGTAAAAATCCCCAGCTTTCGGCAGTTGTTTCCCCAACTGTTCTCCTTGGCTTCTCATTTTCTTCCTTGTATCACCAGTGTTTGCTACTAAAATCCCCGTCTTTCATGTACCCTTTTGGGGTGAAATCCCTCATTCTCTGGGGTGTTCACCCATTCTCTCCGTTTTCGCCGTTTTCCATTAAGTATCATCCCACTCCGTGATAGTCATGTGGTAGACCCAATCATCAACCATACCTAGTTTTAGATCCTCGATCTGTGGTATCCGACGTGGTTTCTGTTGGTTCGATCCATCGAAAAAAACCCATGTTTTTGTTGTATCAAACTGCTTGCTGCTTGCACCATTTTACCTTTGTCGACTCACCATAAGAATCTTTGCAAAAATGAGAAAGGTAAATTTATTGCATTGTGAGTCACCAAAATTGCTGCTTGCATCTTTGTCGACTCACCATGTTGGAAGTCCCAGTTTGTATCAGCGTCAAACCCCCTTCCGCTATATGTTCTAAGGCTACTTGGAGAATCACCAGATTTATGTCTGGAATAAGTCCGTGCATGGGGACTTACGTTCACCAGGGTCACTCCCACCACAGTAAAGTGGGATGATCCTCCAATGAGTAAAATATAAATCAGCCGTTTTGTGGGAGACTTCGAGTTACATCGAATTATCCCGTGTTCATCAAGTCGCCTATTGAATTCATTGGGCCTATCCCATATTTTCTATAGAAAAAATCCGAGGCTAAAATCGCCAATTCGGGGACCACGGACTCGCAAAGCGCCAAGGGGCTGAAGCTTTCGTCGCTTCACCCAGAAGGATGTGACAATTGGCGATGGATGGGATGGCATCAGCTTCCAGATACCTTGAAAAGCGGGAAGACGACTGATGTTCAATGTTCAAGCGAGAAAAAAGAAGGGAAGCAATGTGACATGGCGAGACCTGGATATGTTGAAAAGTCAAGTAATGCCCTTGTTCTCTCTAATTGTATATATATATATAATATGTAAGTATCCATGTACGGTATGCGAAAGAATTTTTGATGAAATGCTCCCTCCCATCCCGAAGGAGTTGTGCAATCACCTGACAGATCTGTCAGGAGTTTGGAGTTCAGAACTGGCCAGTTCCAGGCGCCTAACAGAAGTGGTAGCATCACAGAAGTGTCCAGGAAGATCTGGGGTAAAAATGTCCCGGCTTCGTGTTGGCAAAATGTCCCTTTCTGTTTTTTAGAACTGTTGGCATGTGCAAGGTCAAGAGAAAAATCTGGAGCTCATGGTCAACCTTCGATAGTCCACGGAAAATTGATCTTTTGCTGATGGTTCTTTTCCATTTACAAAAAACTCAGATATGGCTATGAGTCAAAACCCTGGTACCTAGTGAACCCCAAAATAGCTGGTAAATGGATGTTCATCCCATTAAAAATGTATCTATAGGTATTGACCCATACCCAGATATGAAACTACCCAAGGTTGGGGCTGGGATAGATCAGATCCGAGCTGGACTTTTCCCCTCGGAAAATGATCTACAAATCGTGGGTGATCCCTTGACCTGATCAGTTCGGCTGGGAGAGTTACCCTCTGGTTATGTCAAAATAGCTATTTAAAATGGCCATAGAAATAGTGAGTTTTCCCATCAAAAATGGTGATGTTCCATAGTTATGGCCATAGAAATAGTGAGTTTTCCCATCAAAAATGGTGATGTTCCATAGTTATGGCCATAGAAATAGTGAGTCTTCCCATTAATAGCATGGTGATGTTCCATAGATTCCATAGTTATGTAAACTTTTACCGAGGGGTACCCCAATCCAGCTCCCATCATCCCTGGAGCTCAAACCATCCGCGTCCAAGGAACTTCTGCCCAGACAGGTGCAACTGCTGTTTCGCTTGCCTGAAAAAAAAAACAAAAACGTGGATGGATGGTTTGGGATATGCAAAATGATCTGTTTCGTTCATCTGCGGGAAACCCCTGGCAGAAACAAATCTCTACATAACCATATATCCAACTGGTGCAGCATGCGTACATATATATGTATATATATAATCATATAATCATATGTTGTTGCCTTAATTTGTCTTCTTCAATATCTTTTTTTTTTGCTTAATCACCAAAGCTGTTTTGAACGGCCTGTTTGAATCATCAATCCACTGCGCCAACTCAGAAAGTCGCCATTTTGGGTGCTTCATTTCCCGTCTTTTCGCGAGTCAGATCCCCATTTACCCTCTGGTAAACTAACATAACTATGGAAAATCACCATTTTTAATGGGAAAATCCACTATTTCTATGGTCATTTTCAATAGCTATGTTTGACATAACCAGAGGGTAGTAAAAACTCTCTGGCTTTGCTAACTTTGCTACTTCAAAATCCACCCATTTTGTCCCTGGATGTCGCCATGGTGCAGGGCCCACTGTAAGGCTTCCTCCACTTTCTTCCTGGTGTTCACCTTGGAATGCCTCAGCAGAATCGTTGCCCTGACAGCCCTGAGCCATGAAAAATCTATCGCTTCCCATTTTGTTTTTGCGATACTGGGGGAATGTTATGGTCTTCAACTTCAACTCACTATATATGTAGTATAAATCTCTGTACCCCTCTGGTAAACTAAGAGTTTGCGAACTGGAAAATCCCAGTTCGCTATTCATGGGAAAATCCACTATTTCTATGGTGATTTTCCATAGTTATGTAACAAATTACCAGAGGGTAATTACTAACCAAGCAACAAGGGCATTTTCAATAGCTCATTTGGATGAAGAAAAATCCACCTCCCATGCAAAAATCATGGGAAAATCCCTCAGAGACTCTAAAAAAACCATCAGTCGTCAGTTTTCAAACCATGAGACGTTCGAAAATTATTTGCCAAAGTGGAACAAAGGTGACAATTATTCAGTGTTTTCCCAGTGTTGGAGTATGTTGGAGTAAACCTTTTTTTTTGTGATTCAAAGAAACCCAGAAACCCAGAAACCCAGTTGCAGTTTGGGGCCACACAATTTAAGGACCATTTTTGGTGGTACCCTGGGTACCCTCTGATTCTCATGGCCATTGGAAAATCCCAGAAAGCTATCATGAGAAGCATCTGCAAACGGATGATATATGGGATACGGTCATCCCGCTGTGACTGCGGATTTCTTGTAATGGGTAGGACTTGAACTCCTAGAAGAGTGGGATTCAACACCATGCAGCAACTTTTTTTTTAATCTACCGATATTTTGACCGTGGCAATATATAGCTTATTCAGAAGGTTATTCCACATTGCTAGATTAGTTGACCAAAGGGCGCAGAAGTTGATATGTGCCTCCTCCAAATGATTTCAATCATACTTTTGGACACCTGTTTCTGATTTGGCCTCCAGAAAAGTTATTCAAGACTGACTCTGAACTGCCATTCTACTACCAGTTCTGTATATCCGTCCATTCTACTACCACATTGCTTGGCAACATTGTTTTGCTTCCCCACATTTGCTGGTTTCACTTCAGTTGCTGCTTTTCATCCCATCCAAACGGACCAAAAACATACATAAAACGCACCAACGAGCCTTCCCCCCTGCCCAGCCCAAATGGCAGGTGACAAACTGGCAATCCTTGGTGCGGCAATGGAGCTCAGGTGGTGCAAAAACACCATGGCTGAACCCTGGTTTTTCCTTACACCAACGCACTCCGAACGTTTCATGACGCCAAAAAAAACTGTGCAAGTCTGCGAGTCTCCAGGAATTGCCAAGGATGATGTTTTACCCACACAAATTCTAGATTTGATCAACGAAGATCCGTTGGCTACACTTTTATTTGGTATTCTACCTATCGGCAAAGTTAGTTTACTTCTCAATTTCAACTGACTTAAACGGTGGATCGACACATGGGGACAGCGAATGGATCATCCTTAAACACATGGTGTCTTTTGGTATACCCCCGCCATGGGATTCGGGGGGATTTTTGTTTGTGACCTGGAAAGACTGGTGCGTGCGTGCGTTTTACGTAGGGTGGCTGGATGGGTTGTCCTTGGGGATGAAATGGGATGATGAAATTGATAGTTAGCCAGTGAATCATTCCCGAAAATTCCCTACGTTTAGCACTTAAGTAAGTTATAAACAGCAACACCACTATAGTTATATCCATCAGATACTGTATATCCCCTTGGAAAAGCTGAATATGGAAAATCTCGCATCCTGAAGGATCAGCCGACGTTTTTTTTCTGGATACTTCACCAGTTTTCATGGCAAGTCCGGCAACTTTTCCAGAGTTTTTCCATATGTTTTTTCTCTCCGGGATTATCAAAGATGGCCGGCTGGGAAATCCATGGAAATCCACTTTTTGAATGGGCATTTAAAAAGAGAAATCATCTATAGTTGGGGAAATGTCCACTGAAATATTTGAGTACCACACGGTTTAAACACGGGGATGATCCTCTCTGAGTGAAGTGCTGCAAGAAAATTCAAGAAGATTTCAGTGTCTTTTCCAACAACTCACCCTGGCCATATTTTCTAGAAGTCGACTTCTGGGGCCTATATTCGCAAAGAGCGGAATCAAATACGAGTACTGGTAATCTCAGCTGACAATGGAAACTCACCCAATCTCACCCATTTATGCCTGCAGTCCTTTATTTTTCTCTCAAAAACTCAGATGTTCAACCGTTCAACCCAAGCATTTTTAACCACAAGGTAGATCCTCAGTTTGCTTCTGAAACTCCAGGGAAATCGTAGATGTTGACCCATCCCCTGTTGTTGTCCAAAAATTTAGGGTACCCCGTTCCAACCATCCCACGCTTTGAACCTCGGTTTGAAGCCCAACAAATTTGGCAACGTGGTGCCCTACAGTTCGCAACTGTTGCTGAACCAATCCTATGTAACTGTTAGTAAAACTGTAGGTGAACTGGTTACCATTATAATATCCTATATAACTGTATTGTAGTTAGTTAACCCTACTTTATAATATAACTGCTAGTGAACTTGGTGGTAAACCAAGTTACCTATCATAAATCATCGTGAACGTCGTGAACCACGAAAAGGCGCGTTTGGGTAAAAAAAAACACGATATATATGGTGTTGGTCATCAATCCCATAGTGAGAAATAAACCTTCCGCAAGGATTGATGAACATCCCGTCCCTTATGGGAAAACAGTCCCGATGCTTTGAGCGTGGCACATGTTTTTATTCCCATTCTGACTACAACATCTTTTTATTGTTGTTGGTTCAGTCCTGTTCTTTACTAAATAGGATTAAGCATCCCTCCAAAAATACTAAAATCCATGTTTTGTTGCAAGAAATCCTGATTTTTGCGGGTTTTCCCTCCCTGAGTCGTTTCTTCAGCCACAGGCACAGCTCGAGTTCTCGAGCCTGCCACTCAGCGCCCTGCGTGCCCTGCGTGCCCTGCGTGCCCTGCGTGCTCTTGGCACGTAGGGCCACCAAATTCTTGTCGCAGATGGCATGTGCCTGGGATTTCAGCATCAAAACTTCGGATTTCACACCGAATTGAGTGGGATTTGAAAATAAAAAGATTGGATTGAACAATCATTTTGGCTAATTCAAGCATCGGTTTAATGGGCATCCATATATTTTTTACTTGGGACCTACCTGATTTTTTGTTCAAGACAGGGAGTTTATTTGACCACCATGTTTGAATCATCTTACCACGAGTAGCAGCGTGTTTGCTTTTCAGGTCCGTAACTGTGTTTGCGGTGTTACGCCGTTAGGCTGAAACCCTGCACGGCGCAAATATGCCATTACATCATTACACCAAAACTCTGGAATACGCCCGTATACGCCATTAAGTTGAAGCCCTGGAACACGTACGCCGAAACCTTGTGTACGCCGCTACGCCGGTACGCCGAAACCCTGGAATACACTGATACATCGATACGCTGAAACCTCGCTACTCGACGAGCGTTGTACACCCGTCTTTATATTGAGGTATAAACATATACAGTATATATATATATATATACACACTGATTTTGATACCAATATTCATATATACATATTTAAATATGTGTCAGTAAAGATATTCGAGTGTTGACATATATACATGTTCCTACCCTGAATATATGTTTTGCAAATATATGTATATACATATATATATATACACATATTTATTTACTATTTACTTATTTATATATTATATTATATTATATTGTGTTATATTATATTGTATTATATTATATTATATTGTATTATATTATATTGTATTATATTATATTGTATTATATTATATTATATTA